>Ga0207421_10001566_pt1 | contig 29182 bp, 26 predicted proteins | sample SodLakKL_010_SED_4_FD_187542 | JGI IMG/M metagenome (GOLD analysis project Ga0207421, IMG submission 187542) | Alkaline sediment microbial communities from Lake Tanatar, Kulunda Steppe, Russia - 8KL_010_SED (SPAdes) (version 2) | ecosystem: Environmental > Aquatic > Non-marine Saline and...
TCTTATCACCAATACCCGAGTAATCTCCACCAACCTAGACCTATCGTCAGGAATATTGATAAACCGATTATGTTGAGGATTAGGCCCGATATCAGGAAATCCTTCTGATCAAGATGGCCGGTCGAGTAAACCAATGCGGCGCTAGGAGTACCTACGATGAACATGAAAGCAAATGCACTGGGAAGCGCCACTAAGAAAACTGGCAGTATATCTGGGAAGTCCATCACCAGCATCGCAGAAAGCGCTATCGGTAGAACCACACCGGTCGTCGCAGCGTTACTCATGACATTCGATAAGACAGCGGTAAGGGTTGCGAACATAGCCAGCAGTAGGAAAGGATTCTCACCGACCATGTCAAGCAGTGTAGTAGCTATGAATTGAAGTGTCAGTGATTCGCTCAATATGAATCCTAAAGATATTGCTCCGCCGTAAAGGAATATAGTACCCCAGGGCAGTCTCTGAGATATATCGTCCCAACTGATAGTGCCTGAAAGAGCTATCACCACGGAAATGAATACCGCGATCACTCCCATGCCGAATACCTGTCCTAGTACTGCCCAGGCTACAAAAGCAGATATCAGAAATCCAAGAGCCTTGGCTTCACCCATCGAAAAATCTCCCATCTCGTCGACCTGGGAGCCGACTTCTCTCAATAGGCGGTCCATATCGACCCCGCTGACGTCGAATATCTTTATGAGGACGAAATAAACAAAGAAAGTCATCAAAAGTACCATCGGTATCGCAGCGACGAACCACTCCACAAAAGAGATCGATTTACCGGTTTCGGCATAGTAGATCTCTATAGCCAAAGGGTTTCTAGCTCCACCAAGAAGTGTCCCCATACTACCCACGCTGGTAGAAAATGATAGACCGAGTAGACTCGCCTTTATGAAATGAGGGTTCAATTCACCTTCATCGAATATAGAATATATGCTTAAAAGTACCGGTATGAAAACAGCGGCTACACCGTGGGCCGGCATCGTCATAGAGAGAAAAGAACCTATGAGTACAATTCCTAAGAGGAATCGCTTTGGATTGTCTCCAAATCTCTTTAAAACTGTCAATGCTATCCTCTTATGAAGGCCGTATTTTTCTATTGTCAGACTCAAGATGAAGGCTCCTATAAGGAAGAAAATAGTGGTAGAGGCGAAACCAGTAAATGCATCGGTCGGTTCGATGATACCGAGCATCACTGAAAAGGATATGATCAAAAAGGCGGTGAACATATAGGATACAGGGGTCAAAAGCCAGTAATAGATAGCTAGGAACAGTAATGCTAAGCCATAGTACTGTTGAGCGGTAACGGTATCTGGAGCCATCTGATTGAAGATCAAGATCAAGATGCCGAATATGATGAGACCAATGACTCCCTGGACCTTATCTTTCTTCAGATGTCTTAGTATGATCAGATCTGGATTGGTGATCCTCGATATCAAGTCGTTAGTCACTTGACTCATATTTACCCCGGTATTATATTATTTAGATAGTATGCACTTATAATAGCTGAGCCTAAGTTGTCAAAGCGAAAGTGACGAAAGGCCTCACTCCAATAGCGTGACCTTCTTAGTATCTACACCCTTTTTAACATTTTCCGATACACTGCCCTCCATAACTTTGCCTAGAGGGCCTTTTTTGGGCTCATGGATGATCACATGATCTACATCCATATTTTCGAACTCTTCTATTATCTCCTGCGCTACGTTCTCTCCCTTTCTCAGATGGACTTCTGAAGGAATATCGAATTTCTCGATGAGTTCGATCAGATCCTCTGCATATCTATCCGCCTGTTCTTTTTTTTCCTTTTTCACCGATTCGAGAAAGTCCTTCTTGCTTTCTACACCGATATTAGCGTCTACCATCTCTGGAGTTGACTTCTGTTCGATGGCTTTGAGTACTATTATCTTCTCGGGTCTCTCCTGGTCAATTATCTGTTTTATAACATCCAAAGATCCCTTAGTGTAATTTTCTCTATAACTGGCTATCATCAGTGTTTTAACCGCTTCAGTTCTCTTTTCGTCTTTCCGTTTCATCACTTTTTTCTTTGGTTTAGGTTCTTCTCCCATCTTTTCACTGTTTCTTTTCGATTCTGATCCCATAGAAGAGACAACCTCCGATAAATATAAGCATATCCGCGGTCGATATATCCTCTTGCTTCTTTTTGGCCATCTACTAACAGTAAATAATATCTATTATAAAATCTTTTATGCACTCCAACGGCGTAAAAATCCGATGGTTTGAAATACCTGTGTTACGATATTATAACGTCCGGTTATACCGGGCACTGTCCTGTTGGGTCCCCCTGTGATATGGATGAAACGTCCTAAAGGTGATCAGGGACCAACCCCAGGACTGGACATACCCCTGGTCTGAGTCAGGGAGGGGAGTTGGATGCACCTGACGATGAACCGACCCGTTACGGCCAGGGGACATCTTATCTAGGAGCCAAAAATGAAAAAACCGATAAAGAAATTAGAGTGCCCTAAATGCGGCAGCCGAAAGATATTTCCAGAAACTGCATTCATAACTGGATACAAATATCACTGCGAAGACTGCGACTACATGGGACCTTTCGTTATAGAAACAGATGTAAAACAAGAATAGAAAGTTAAAGGATTTTAAGATCAGTTTAAATCATTTTATGCGTACATGACTTGTTTTTTGATCTTCCTTTCCGTAGAATCTGAAAGGACTTTTTCAAGTGCATCCAAGAAGTCTTGACTTCGGACTTTGTCCCCTTCATCTCTCCTTATAGAGAACATGCCGGCCTCAGTGCAGATAGCTTTTATGTCCGCACCGCTGGCCTCCTCGCTCTCCGAGGCCAGTAATCCTAAGTCTATATCCTCGGCTACATCCATCTCCTTCATATGGATCTTGAATATGTCTCTTCTAGCTTGGTAGTCGGGTTTCGGTGTTTCGATTATCCTGTCGAACCTACCCGGTCTCAAAAGCGCTTTGTCGAGTAGTTTTGGTCTGTTGGTTGCTCCGATCAACTTGACATCTCCAAGAGGATCGAAACCATCCAATTCAGAAAGGAGCTGCATCATGGTCCTCTGCACCTCTCTATCTCCAGAAGTCGCCTGCTCTTGTCTTTTAGTAGCTACGGAATCCAATTCATCAATGAAGATAACTGATGGAGATTTCTCCCTAGCCATATCAAATAATTCCCTGACCATCCTTGCCCCTTCGCCGATATATTTCTGTACAAGTTCAGAGCCAACTAGTTTGATAAAGGTCGCATTCGTACGATTGGCAACAGCTTTTGCCATCATAGTCTTTCCAGTACCCGGAGGGCCTACAAGTAGAACAGCCTTCGGAGGGTCGATACCAACATTGGAGAATTTCTCCGGATAAAGAAGAGGTTCTTCAACAGTCTCTCTGACATCTCTTATCTGGTCCTTCAATCCTCCGATATCATCATAAGTTATCTCAGGTTTGTCGACTAACTCCGCACCCATTATATCTGGATCAACTGGAGACGGCAGAACTTCTACCACCGAAAGGGTCTGTTTGTTCAATGCAACCCTTGTCCCCGGTGTGAGATCATTATTTGGTAAAAAGTCGGCAACGTTAACGATAAAGTCTGGACCGGTCGAACTCTCTATAACAGCCTTGTCTTCAGGTAATAATTCTTTGACCTGTCCGACCAAAAGTGGTGGTTTTTTCAGCCTAGCTACTTCTTTCTTCAGCTCTTTTGTTTCCTTCTTAAGTCTCTCCAATTCATTCCTCACGTAATCGTCCCTTGTAGAACTAGGATAGTCGTCCGCTCTTTCGGCGTGTTTCTTCTGTAGTTCCTCGATTCTTTGAGTCAACTCTTTTGATTTCCCACTCAAATCTTCTTCGTCCAAATGACCACCGTCTATTACTTATTTTACGATACGGCTGCGTTATAAAGATTGTGGTAATTTCTCTCTGGAACCTAATTTTTATCATCCAGATGGGTATTCAATCTTTTGATCGCGTGTTTTTTATCCTTTTCAGAGACTTCAGCCTTCTCTATATCCTCTTCCAAAACACTGACCGTGTTGTCGTAAACCTCTTTATCGACGGGATACGGCGTCCCGTCCTTTCCACCATGAGCAAAACTATACTTGACCGGATCCTTCCAACTAACTTCAGAACCATAGATCAGATCTGAAACAAGAGCTAGAGCTCTGATCTTTTTGGGACCCATGCCTTCCAAGCTTATCAGTTCTTCGTAATCGTCTGGCTGGATCTCATAAGCTCTTTCGAGCGTTCTCCATCCCCTCTCGGTGATGTCCATATCCAATACGGCATGATGTGAAGGCATCTCAAGTTCTCTTTTCCCAAAATCGTTCAAGGAGGTCTGTCCACTTTTATCAAGATACTTCCTTAAATGTGTAGGATCATCGTTCACAAGATCTACACTTATATCTCTTGCCTCTTTACTCTGTTTATCCGTCATATTCAATACTTTCTCAGCTTTTCTGTCACAGGATACACCCTCATGAGGTTCTTCGACCATATCATCAACATTTTTAGATAACCATTGATATCTTCTTGCATAACCTTTATCCTCCTTCATCCCCTGCTGTACTACCCCCCATTCTGAATCTTCTGAGACTATAAAGCAGTGATGATAGAGTTGATAATCGTCTTGAATACAGGAGTTATCTATCTTTGCAGAGGTTTTAGAGTTATCGACCAATCGATCCAAATCAGAGGGTTCAATAGAAAAAACATCTTCCAAGTCTTTTATTTCCCGAGGTGTCTTTCTGCTAACTTTACCTTTTCCTCCAGTGATGGCTAATCCATGTTGAACAGGATCTAAGGCCTCCTTCAAAGCACCACAGGTTGTCGTGGTAGTACCACTGGAATGCCAATCAAAACCGATAGTACATGAAAAAGCCTGGAACCAATGGGGATCAGTTATCCTCCTTAAAAATTCATCCTGTCCGAAATCATCGATGATGACTTCGCTTATACCTTTGCTGAGTCGCACCATCCTTTCAAAAAGCCATCTAGGGGCACTGCCTCCATGTAAAGGTAGGTCCGTAGTACCTTTCCTTTGCATCCTTTGATCACATCCGATAAATAGAGTATAACTTTTGCCCTCGAAGCTCAGATAATAAAATAAAAAAACATAAGCTAATCATTTTTTTCTGTATTTACTTTTGAGTTTTTTCATATCTCGTCTGATCGCACGGTAAAACGACGGGAAATAGACTATGCTGGCTAGAGTTGCGATCACACCTATAGCCACATAGAATACTTCAGTATCACCCTGGTACGGTCTTATACCTCCTATTATAAAGCCCAACTCGTCTACTATCAGTCCCAGACCAAGACCATACATTATCGAACTTATCCTAGCTATCGTCTTACTCCAATAATTTATAGCCAACCATGCGGATGCGGCTAGAAGTATTATACCGTAAGTTATATGATGTATGTGGTATCCTCCCAAAACCACGTTTCTACCTACAGTATAGGTGACTTCAGGTGTAACAGCACCCGCTGCTTGAAAATAGATCACCCAGAGCCTAGCTGCCAAGAAACTTGTCAAAAATGAGATGGAAATAAGAAATGGAGTAGACCGCCTACGTTTAAATATTTCCCTTTTGATTTTTTTTAGGAAATACTCGCGGACCTCCTCTTGATCCTCTTCTTCATCCATACTACTAATAAACAAGACGGATTGTTGATTAAAATCTTTCGCTACATTTAACAGTATATCATATCCTGAACATCAGGGAACTGCATAAACAACACATTCTTCAGACATGTAGATCAACTCAAAGCTCTCATGATACTTCTCCACCAGGTCTGGGTTCAGCGGTCTCGGATTTCTACCCAATTCTATAGCTGCTCCCTTTTCCATCTCCTCATCCCACAGTATATAGCTAACATTATTGCTCTCTAGATCATCTAAAGCGCGATCAAGATCAGAAGAGAAGTACATATCATGACCATCCCTCCAAGTCAAGTTGTCGTTTCCAACAGAAAAAAGCGCGTTGCTCATCCTGTGATCTGTAGCTATCCTCCTTTCTGTGGAGTGTTTAGCCCAAAAAGCCACTTCCATATCTTCAGATTCGATGCCTTCAGTGAAACCTCCAGCTCTTTCCTGAGATGGATATGATAGAGGTACGAGAAAAGAGGATAAAAGGATCACAAACACACCTAAAACCAGAGTTTTACGTTTACTATCGATTGGATTAAAAATGATGTTTTCAAAATGAAAGAGACCTATACCAAAAAGTAGTGAGACAGTGAAAAGTAAGAAAGTGAACTGCCTCATCGGTAAAAGAGAACTGCTGTCGAAAACAAAACCTATAGTTATTGAAAAAATAACAAAAGAGAACCATCCTATTATGGTGGGGCCCTCTTCGACCGTTTTGATTATCTTTCTTGATCCCAAGGCGAACAATGATAAGACAACGATCGGAAGATAAAGAAATACGGTACTGCCGAGCTCTATCTGCCGGACAGGTAAAGTACCTAAAGCCACACTTATCATTAAAGGAACTGTCACGAGAAGAGCTAAAGAGGAAAAAAACAGAAAAGAACGAAGGCTCTCTTTGTGAAAATTTATAGGTACGAAAAAATCGATATTTCTTCTGAATCTGACTAAAAACTCGGAGAGTATCAGTAAAATAAAAGGCACCACCAAGACGGTGTAGGAAGGAAATATAAGGGCATCTTTTATCCTCCTCTGTCCAAAGGGTACAGAATAGAATATCCAATATGCAAAAGTTGTAACCATCATTATCAGCAATAATCGTGTCCTGAAGGTATCTTCCTCCCTTTCTTCCTTTCTCCATATTTTAGATACATATATACCTCCGAAGAAAAACAAAATGAGAAAATAAGTAGAAAAATGATGTGTGATGATCAACGATGATAGTACTACAAACAAGGGTAGTATCTTCTTCACTCTACTGTCCAAGGTACAGAGCGTCAATGAAAGTATCAAAAGCATGAAAAAAAATCCCAAGGTTTCCGGACGCGGGTGTGAATATCCGTAAATGAGTGGAGGTAGGACGGTGAAAAAGAACGCAGAAAGTATAGCAGGTCTCCAGTCATCCATAACCTTCTTTACTATCAGGAAAACGAAAAGTGGCGAAAGAGCAGAAAATACCACCGGGACAAAAACCATCGAATGTACCAGGTCGACGCCCGATAGTAAATGGAAACCTCCTCCTAATATGAAGAGGCCGGGAAAAAACGGATAAGCTTTACCCCATCCGTCTATCGAAAGATAGGCTCCTCCCGTGTCCACCCATCGATGTGTATAATAGATATATTCACCACAGTCCATACCCCATAAAGTGTACTCGAAGAGAGGTATGGTACTGATCAGTACCGAGAAGCTGATTATGCTTATCAACGCGAACCAACCTGATCTTCTCATCTATACTACAAAGAGATTAAAGTTATAATATCTTTTTCAACGGCTTAGTAAAACTTTTTAATCCTAGTTTAGATTTGAGAACTATGGATATAGAAAGATATGCCAGGCATCACGTCCTACCTGAGATCGGTGAAGAGGGGCAATCAAAGATAAGAGAAAGTTCCATCGCCATCTTTGGACTCGGTGCACTGGGCTCTCCGATCACCGATGCATTAGCTAGAACGGGAGTCGGTCGGCTAAAACTTGTAGATAGAGACTTCGTTGAGAGATCTAACCTTAACCATCAAATACTCTTCGACGAATCTGATATCGGCAAACCGAAAGCTGAAGTCGCAGAGAGAAGAGTTCGTGAGATCAACTCTGACATAGATGTCGAAAGTGAAGTGACAAATATAGATGCAGAAAATATCGAAGAGATTATCAGCGACGTCGATCTGATCATGGATGGAACGGATAATCTTGAGATCAGATATCTGACCAATGATGCCTGTGTGAAACATGGAGTCCCATGGATATATACCGCCGTTCTTGGAACTTACGGGTTGACAAAAAATATCATCCCTGGTGAGAACGCATGTCTTAGGTGTTTTTTTCCAAAAAAACCAGCTGCTGGAAGTTTAGATACGTGTGAAACAGCTGGTGTATTGTTCACGCTGCCTAGGATTATTGGGAACATAGCCGCAACAGAAGCCATCAAATTTTTGATGGGGAAAGAGATTAGAGAGGGTCTACTAACATTCGACGTTTGGGATTATGATTTTGAGATCACAAGAGTAGATAGAAGAGTGGATGAATGTGAAACATGCAGTAAAAAAGAATTTAGTTTTTTAGAAAGTGAGGAAGACACGGTAACGGAACTCTGTGGTAGAGATTCAATTCAAATAACCCCTGCAGGAGATCTCTCTCTAGACCTGGAAAAAATAGCTAAAAGATTCAAAGATTCCAAAAAGATGGGGCAAAAGATGGTCAAAATCTCTGCCGGCGGATACGAATTGAACGTTTTCGGGGACGGCCGAGCCATAATCGAAGGGACAGATGATCCAAAAAAAGCAAAGAGCCTGTACTCACAGTACATCGGAAAATGATTTCAAAGAGATATCTTTTCGAAAACCATTTCATCCAGGATACGTGATAAATCCATGTTTTTCTCTTCCTCTATAAGTTCCTCAGCCTCACTACTGACCCTTGGCTCCTCTGGAGTCAACATACAGCAGATAGTAGGCCGGATAGATATCTCATAAGTACCTATCTCTCTAGCTATAGCTATGATCTCGTCCTTATCAAGACCGATCAGCGGTCTGAATACTGGGATATCTACGACATCATCGGCTGTAGACATATTACTCAAAGTCTGAGATGCTACCTGACCCAAGGATTCACCGGTCACAAGTGCATCGGCGTTAGTCCTCTCGGCCAATCTTTCCCCTGCCCTGAACATCATCCTTCTGCAGAGTATGCAGCGGAGATGCTCGTCTCCTTTACTACCGATCTCTTTTTGAACGTCTCCAAAACTCCCTGAGAAGGTCTCAAGTCCCCTATGAAGACTATTCAACTTTTTAGATAATTCTTTGACAGTCTCGATGGTTTTTTCATCAGTGAAAGGTCTATTATCGAAATACAATAAATTGACTTCGGCACCGACCTCCGACATCAAGTGTGCCGCAACAGGAGAATCTATTCCTCCAGATAGCAGAACTATAGTTTTATAGGACATCTGATAAAAAGTTATACTGCGTCATTTATTAATATATCGATGGAATTTAGGATGTTCAAGGATGCGAAACGGGAGATATTCGAAAAAAATCCGGTCGGAATTTTTATAAGCATCTCATACTATAAAGAAATCGGTAGGATTTAGCGCGACTCAAGATCGATAAGAGGAAAAGATTTATAATAGAAATCATTCTACCCGAAAAGGCTAATAGATATGAACAGGGAATATACCCGCTTCGAGAAGGCTAGGATAATCGGTGCCCGCTCCATCCAGTTGTCTATGGGAGCTCCGACTATGTTGAGAGACGACGCTGGTGGTCCGGTAGATCCGGTAGATGTCGCGATTAGAGAATTTGATAAGGGTGTTATCCCTATAACTGTAATAAGAGAGGATGAACAATGACCGACGAAGAAAACGATGTAGAAGAAGATGAAATGTTGGTGCCTGAAGACACTTATCTGACCGCAGGTATACATATCGGAACGCAGCAGAAAGCGAAGGATATGGAACCGTTTATATTCAAAGTCAGGGACGACGGACTTTTCGTGTTAGACGTGGACCAAACAGAGGAAAGGATAAGGACCTTGGCCAAGTTCCTCTCACGTTATGAGCCAAGAAGGATACTACTGGTCTCGGCCAGGCAGTACGGTAAAAGACCGATCGAGATGTTTTCAGATGTGATAGGGACTTCAAGTATCGCAGGCAGATTCATACCCGGTACACTAACCAATCCGTCTCTAGACCACTTTATAGAGCCAGAAGTACTGGTTGTAGTAGATCCATCGGCTGATCGCCAAGCTGTCAAAGAAGCTGTCAACGTCGGAATACCGATCGTCGGTTTGGTCGATACCAACAATATGCTTAAGAATGTAGATTTTGCACTGCCGACCAACAACAAAGGTAGAAAATCACTAGCTCTGTTATTCTGGTTATTGGCTAGAGAGATGAAGCTGGAAAAAGGAGAGATCGAGGAGAGAGACGAGTTCGATTACGAAGTAGAGGACTTCGAACAGAGTCTATAAAAACCCATTAAAACTTTTGAATCCCTATTTTACTTTTCTTTAGTATATCGATTTGAATCAAAAGATAAGGCTCAGAGACTGTAAACTCAGTAAAGATCAAAAAAATATTTTCTAGAAGTGGGTTTTTACGGTCAATAAAGTCTAACAGTTTCTAGATTTCTAGGCGCTCTAGTCTTTATACCATATTTTTTGTATATAGTACTCGCTAGATTACGGGCTTTGCTCTCCTCGCCGTGGCTGACTAGAACTCTGTTCGGGTTCGGCTTCATCTTGCTGATATAATGGAGCAACTGTATCCTGTCACTGTGACCAGAAAAACCTTCACAGGTGTAGATGTTCAAATTGATAGGGATATCTATCTTATTACCTTTTTCAGTCATGGTCACTTTATCGTATCCCTTCTGGATCTTATTACCCAAAGTACCTTCAGCCTGATAACCTACAAATATCAAAGTTGACTCGGGATCGTCGGCCCATGCCTTAAAGTACTCGAGTACGGGTCCCCCATTCATCATACCGGCGGTAGCTAGTACTATCGCGGGTTCGTCGCTGTCACAGATATCTTTCCTGTCCTCCATACTGCCGACTTCTTTGAAGTGGTCCGACAGGAATGGATTCTCGTCTTCATGGAATATCTTGTTCTTCAACTTACTATTCAGATATTCTGGATAGGCAGTATGTATGGCTGTTGCCTCCCATATCATCCCGTCTAAATACACTGGAGCTTCTGGGATGTCACCATTCCTCATAGCCTCCTCTATGACCAACATGACTTCTTGTGAACGACCTACAGCAAATACTGGCACTATGACTTTTCCGTTGCGGTTGTTGAGTGCTTGATCGAGTATATCTTTGAGTTGCTCTACGGCGTCTTTTCTACTAGGTTGTAGATCATCATATCCTCCATAGGTAGATTCCATGACTACAGTTTCTACCCGCGGGAAATTATTACTAGCCTGGTTGAACAACCAAGTGTCATCATATTTAAGATCCCCAGTGAAGGCAACGTTATAATCTCCATCACCTATATGCATATGAGCTATAGAAGATCCGAGTATATGGCCTGCATTATGTAGTGTTAACCTGATATCAGGAGCGATATCAGTAGTCTCTCCATACTCTAGAGGTATCGTTCTCATCACCTGCTCTCTAACATCTTTGGACTGATAAGGAGGATCTCTTGCATCACTAACACTCACTTTTATATAATCCAGCTGGAGAAGAGCTGATAGGTCTCTCGTAGGAGCAGTAGTATATACCGGCCCTTCAAAACCATACTTGTAGAGCGACGGAATTATCCCACTATGATCAAGATGAGCATGTGTCAATACGATACCATCTATCTCCTCGAGCGGAAGAAGTTCTGGTGCATTCAAAAATGGAGTTCCTTCGTTATTTTGACTAGAGGCTGATGGGTTTATACCACAATCGATAAGGATTTTGCTGTCTCTAGTCTGCAGCAGATGAGCTGACCTTCCGACTTCCCGATAGCCACCTAAAGCCGTAACACGTGCAAAAGTCTCCCCATCACGAGTATCTCTGTTGATCTTTCTACCGACTTCCTGTAGAAATTTTTTTCTTTTATCCCTGACTTTCCTGAGAAACTGCCTAGTATCTTTTACCGTTTTAGACTCTATAGGAGGGGTCCTTATTACATCGACAGCCCAACCCGTTTCTCTTTTTATCTCATTCAGAAGTTTACCTTCCTTACCTATCGCTATACCAGGTGCCTTCGCTTCTATCGTGACTTCGCCGATGTCCTCTTTAAAATACATATCCGTGATCTCTGCTTCCTCTGGAACCAGCTCTTTTATCTTCTTTTCAACACTCTCTGGTTCGTCTAAAAGAGAAGGATCGGGTCTTACAGTGACCCTTCTTTTTAGTCTCTCGGCTAACTTTTTAACAGTATTTGCGTCTTCTGTAAATTTATCCATGTCCTTCGTATAAATGACTATGACCGATCCCTCGAACTGTATGTCGGTTATCCGGACACCTGACGGCAGTACTTCATCGATAGCTTCTTTCGCTTCGTTTAAAACATCCTCAACACTCATAGAATCCACTTTTTTAAATTTGTTTTTTGTTTTCCTTCATCATCAAACTATTGATCATCATATATTTCAAGGAAGTATCTAATGACTTCCTCACCACATCACAATAAAGAATTACTCATGTTTGTAAATAATAAAAATGGTTTTTACAGCGAGGGAAGATTCTTCTCTTCTCTCACCTTAGAGATCATCTGCTGTACTTCTTCCTCCTCAAGTCTTTGAAATCCTTCTTCAGGAGTTATCTTTGCGACGTTAACTCCATCTCCAGACGCAGAGTCACGGCTACTCGAAACCAGCAGTGATAGCACCGCCAATTCAACACCTTCGTCGATGGTCATCTCTTTATTATAATGATCTTCGAGCACACCATATACGAACTGAGATCCTGATCCTTCAGCGACATACTCATCGGAGATAGCTCCGCCTAGCGCATCTATCGAGTATACTTTGCCTGTTCCCTCAGGATCAACGCCGCCGAGGACAAGCCCTACGTAATACGGCATCATCCTTCTACCCATCATTATATTGGAAAGCAAAGTAGTGGTCGCTTCAACAGATATATCCTTATTCCTTTTCAGTTCATAGAGTTCGACTTCCGAACTCAAGTAACGTGAAAGAGCCTGACCGTCACCTACTAGTCCAGCTATATTGAGTCCTATATTATCTGTGATCTTGAACAATTTCTTCGTATCCTTATGAGATATCATATGACCCTTCGTAGCTCTCTTCTCCGTTGCAAGTACTACGCCGTCTTCACAGACCAGACCTAGTGTGGTTGTACCTTTCTTGTTGTTTTTCTCATCCATGATTTCACACTCAACCCATTATTTCGAAATGTTTTCTAAGAACTTGTAAATCTACTCACATAAAACTTTTTCAGCGTTCATTCTTAAACCTGCACTCCTATTTAGATGTTTCCATCTTTTTATCTCGAATACCGGAAGACCTTGAATTATGATAGATATAAGATACCGAGTTCAGACTGTTCTTTACCAAATATGACTCGATCCTAAATCAATTTTACCTGTAGATAGACGGGCCGGTTTTTGTCGAGGAGACCTCTTCTTGGTCTGGTACTTTCGCTCCACCTAGGGACTGAAAATGAACAGTAGTTCTCATTCCGAGATTCACCACGTACTGTATAGTTTCAAAAAACAAACCTCTTCTCAATTCTTCCTCGTAAAGATGCTTTTTTATAACTATCGAATCCGGAAGATTGTCATCATCTCTTTGTATGTTGTATATATTAGAATCCTCTGCTAGGAGCATAACGAGAGCTTTTTCGAAACCAGACCTCTGTTTTTTATTCAATTTTTTGAGGACTTTTTTATGCTGATCGCTGACATTCAATTTGTAAACTACCTCGAGCCTCTTTTTATTTTTCTCAGGATTGCCGAGGAGAACAGTCCTTTTCCCGTGCTTCAATTGGATCAACCAGTTCAACGATTTTTGTTCACTAACTTTATACTCCCTTCCATCATCATCTAACCAAGATAATATCTGTTCTTTCATAACTAAAAGTTTGAATGGTTATTAATGTATTTTTGCACTGAGCTGATTAATAATTTGTTAATAATTTTAAATAGGGAACCTCATTTAGGATAAATCAAAAAGTAGATGTATGGATTTGAGCTGTGCTCAAACATTTTCTAGTTTTCATGGAAGAAGAATAAAATAATCGATATACTCAACTAAACTAATACGATTTCTATACCATGGAGAACGAAAAGTGGAACCATTATCATCAAGAAATCATCATCTATCCTAAGGGCGGGATATTCAGCCAAAATAGCAGATGCCGAACCGACCATAGAGAGCATTATTATAACCGGAAGAGAAAACCCGGTGAGTAATCTGAATAATACCATCGCAAGAAGAGACCAAGCTATGAATGGAACATAGGGATAAAATCCAGGCCTGCGATCCTGTATCTCGCCGATCATAGGATCGATAAGACCCATCCCTAAGAGACATATGAAAGCTAAATGCATAGGGAAGAAAAGTAGCGTTATACTAGCTGCAATAGACGCCCAAGCATAAGAAGCGAACTGCCTTTTTTCGTAGTCTCTCATACCATAAATACTGAAGCCAAAATACAATCGTAGACCCTCAAAAACAAGAACGCATGCCAATATCGCTATCAGAAAAGCATCTTTAGGATATCCCAGCAAAGTATCAGGTATAAGGTAGTATACAAGAACAACCCAGGTCATAGAGTGTATGATCCTTCTAGTCAATCTTTCTTCACTCATCTTCGCTTCCACCGAGATATTCTAAAGATCTACCTCGTTTGACCAATTTATCAAGAACTTTTGCTGCTCTGATAGTACTAGGATAGGCGGGAACGCCTTCTTTGTAAAATTTTTCCCTCCATTTGGGACCGGTCCTATCACCGATACAGGAAACAACGATAGGTTTGTCACCCTGGTGATACCACTTGGAAATAGACTCGACCATCTCTTCACCCACATATGGTGACTGGAATAATGCATAAAGAAGTATGCCGTCTATCTTTTCTTCATCCTGTAATATACGCAGTACGTCGTCGACCATATCATCGGTGACGTTGGCGGTCAGATCTATCGGATTATCGCTGGAAGCTATAGGCAATATTACCTCATCTAACCTTTCCTTGGTCTCAGGACTGAAAGAAGGGAGATTCAGTCCAAAACCGGGATCAGTATCCTCTAGATAATCTGAAGCAATCACTCCTGTACCTCCAGCACTGCTGATCACAGCTATATTCTCATCTTTGATGGGGCGATTCAACATAAGAGCTTCAGAGAAGTCAGTTAGTTCCCTTTCATCGTAAGCATTTATTATCCCCGCTTGCTTAGAGGCTCCTTTAACTACTCTATCAGAAGTAGAAGCCAAAGAACCCGTGTGGGACTGAGTCGCCTTTTGGCCTACTTGACTCCTCCCTCCTTTGAGCATGACTATAGGAGTGTCACTAGCCTTCCTTTTTGCTATCTCATAAAGCTCCCTTCCATCACTCATACTCTCGAGATAAAGCGCTATAACTTCTGTTTTTTCGTCATTACAAAAATATTCCAAGAGTTCGACTTCGTCTATGTCGAGTCTGTTGCCTATACCTACGAAGGCAGAAAGTCCGGTTTTGTGTTCGCATAGGGTCTCCATGAAGGGGGTTGCCATGAAACCGCTCTGGGATATAAAAGCTATTCCTCCTTCTCCTGGTCTTTCTACTCTATCTTCAGGAAGGAAAAACGTGTCTAAATCCACCGGGGGTAAAAGTACACCCATGGTGTTCGGCCCTAAAAGTCGGGTTTCACTGTTCTTAAGGATGTCCTTTATCTCTTCTTCTCTATCCTCACCTTCTTTTCCAGTCTCTCCAAACCCACCAGAAACTAGTATTATAGCACCGACACCAAATTCTACGCAGTCTCTAACGGCATCGACGGCAAATTTAGAAGGTATCGCAAGAACAGCTAGATCCACATCTTTCGGAACATCATGTATGTTGGTATAAAAGTTGTCTTCTCCCTGAGCTTTAGGATTTATCGCGAAAACATCTCGATCAGAACTCTTCAAATTATCATATATTATATTGCCCATCTTCTCGTCCCCACTGAGAGAAACGCCGAAGATCGCAACACTATCAGGATCCAATAGTTTATCTATATTTCTTCCTCTTTCGGTTCCGTCGATGCTCATGATACCACCGTAAAGGATCAAATCCGGTTCTAGCCATCATATACCCTTTTATTTATTTTTCGTCCTTTTCGCATATTTTCATTTTATGAGCAGATTTTTTATTCGATCGTCGTTTTCAATTACGACGATGATTTAAATACGACCTTATCTCTCTTTTCCGTCTTTTTAAATCGATCTATCATAAGCTTTTTATATATGAACAAAGACCCTAAGATACAGAAAAAACTACGACAATAGTGACAAGATTTCCAAAATACTAATAAGGGACCCGTCATTCTCAGATTTGATGACATCGAAAAGAAATGATCTTGATGGTCTTTTTGACCCTGGATCCATTGCAGTCATCGGGGCATCGAGGAAAGAGGGGAAGATCGGTTATACACTCTTCAAAAATATAAAGGACTCCGAGTATGATGGGGATGTATATCCTGTAAACCCTAAGGGCGGCGAAGTACTAGGGGAACAGGTTTACGAGTCGATAACAGATCTCCCGAACGGTGTCGATCTTGCTGTAATAGTCGTACCAGCAAAACTGGTTAAAGACGCTGTTCACGAATGTGGAGAAAAAGGTATCGAACATGCCATAGTGATCTCTTCAGGATTCTCAGAGATAGGTAACGCTAAAGAAGAAGAAGAGATGGTAGAAGAAGCAAAAAAATACGGCATGAGAGTTTTAGGTCCCAACGTTTTTGGTATATACTCAGCTAAGTCAGATCTTAATGCTACCTTCGGACCGTCGGAGATTGAAAAAGGTAGTATAGCTCTACTCTCACAGAGTGGTGCCCTAGGTATAGCGATGATAGGAAAGACCGCTCAGCAATATCTGGGTCTTTCCGCTATAGTCAGTATAGGTAACAAAGCGGATATCGATGATATAGATCTGGTCGATCATTTTAGAGAGGATGAAGAGACCGACGTGATAATGATCTACATGGAGGGTCTGAAAAACGGCAGAAAGTTCATGGAAAAGGTCAAAGAACTTCCAGACGATAAAACAGTGGTTGTTATAAAATCTGGTAGGTCTGATAAAGGAGCTACTGCGGTAGCTTCCCATACAGGCTCTCTCGCCGGTAGTGACAGGATATTTTCATCAGCCTTTGAGCAGTGTGGTGTCCATAGAGCGGAAGATCTAAGAGAAGCGTTCAACTGGTCTAGAGTTTTTTCCACATCACCGCTTCCCGAGGGGAGTAAAACAGTTGTGGTGACCAACGGCGGGGGTATAGGAGTGTTGAGCGCAGATGCTGCAGAAAAATATGATGTTAAGTTGTTGGACGATCAGACTCATTTAAAAGAAACTTTCGAAGATGCGATACCCTCTTTTGGGTCGACTAAGAATCCTATAGATATAACGGGTCAGGCAGGTAAAGAAGAATATGAAAAGTCTCTAAGGAAAGCCTTCGAAAGCGAGGAAACAGGCGCTGTGGTCGGACTTTACTGTGAAACTGGAACCGCAGACCCGATGAAAGTCGCGGAAGCTATCAAAGAAGTCTACGATGATTACGGTGACAAAAAAGCTTCAGTATATACTTTTACGGGTGGGAAGAAAGTGAAAGAGTGCGTACAATGGCTGAGAAAACACAAGATCCCGGCTTTCACTGATACTTATGAATGCATTTCTTCATTGGGTGCTCTTTTCGATAAAAAGAGATATCTCGAGCGTAAAAAAGAAAAGGAGGAAAAGATAGAACTAGATATACCACTGGATAAGATCCGAGAAAAAGTCAGGAACATAAGGGATAAAGGTAGAAGAACACTATTGGAAAACGAAGCTAGAGAAATATTGGACCTGGCCGGTATACCCATGGCTGAAGGTGAAGTCGTCAATTCCTTGAACAGAGCGGTCGAAGTAGCAGAAAGGATAGGTTATCCCGTAGCCTTAAAAGTTGTTTCCAAAGATATAATCCACAAATCAGACGCCGGAGGATTGGCTCTTAACATAGAAAACGAAGAGGAACTCATCGATGCCTACCAGGCGATCTATTCCAACTGTCGAAAGAACTATCCTGAAGCTCATATAAGCGGCATATCTGTAGCTAAGATGCTGAAAGGTGGGGAAGAGACCATCGTTGGAGGATCAAGAGATAGTTCATTCGGTCCTTTGGTTATGTTTGGACTCGGTGGAGTATATGTAGAGGTACTGGAAGACGTATCGTTCAGAGTATCCCCGATAAGCAAAAAAGAAGCTAGGAGGATGATGGGTCAGATAGATTCCTTCCCAGTACTAGTAGGTGCTAGAGGAGAACCCAGAAAAGACTTAGATGCATTGGCAGATGTTATATATCGGGTATCTTATTTGATGAATGAGGTAGATGAGATCGCAGAGATGGATCTCAATCCGATCAAGGCTTTCGATCAAGGTAAAGGATGTAAATCGGTAGATGTTGCTATAAATCTTGAAAGTGGTGATAAAGAATGAAAAATCTCATAATATCTTCAACGGAAGAGGATGCCGGAAAAACGACCATAGGTTTGGGATTAGCTCTTGGAGAAGATATACCTTTGAATTATTTCAAACCTTTCGGTGATAGACCTATCTACAAGAAAAAAAGACTTATCGACTATGATACCAAACTATTCAAGAACGTGCTATCTCTCGAATCAGATTATGAAAAGTTCTGCATCGGATTCGATCATTCCAAGATCAAATATGCCTTTGACGAAAATACGATCAAAGACAAGATAAGTGAAAGAGTTGAAGAACTTTCAGAAGGTAAAGAAGGATTGATAATAGAAACCGGTAAGAACTGGGGATTCGGTTCCTCGATAAATATAGACCCTGTTTCATTATCTAAAACTCTTAACTCTGAAGTCATATTGGTGTGTTCAGACAGCGGTACAGAGATATTAGATAAGCTAACCACCGCTTCCCAATATTTTGAAAAGATGGGAGCCGAACTTCGAGGAGTGGTTCTGAACAAGGTCGAGTCTATAGAAGAAACCGAAGATTTCGTAGTGAGCGATATCGAGGAACTTGGTTTAGAGGTCCTGGGGGTGATCCCAAAGATAAATACACTCGATCTGACAAGGATGAGCTTCGTCAACGATATGTTATTCGGAAAAGTTGTAGCTGGAGAAGATGGTCTGAAAAATATAGTCGAAAATGTCTATGTAGGTGCTATGAGCGCCGACGAGATGGTCCGTAATCCAGCTTTCCAAGAAGATAAAAAATTGATAGTCACAGGCGGAGACAGGACGGACGTGATCTTGGCATCGCTAGAAAATAAAACATCAGGTCTTGTTCTTACAAACGACATAATACCTCCGAGCAATATAATCTCCAAAGCAGACAGAGCAGATATACCACTTATCTCAGTACCGATAGACACCTACGAGGCTGCTAAGAGGATAGAGAGGATGGACACCATAACGACCATAGAAGATGATTTCAAGATAGACAATATAAAAGATGAAGTGACTCCTAGACTTGATATAGACCTATAAGATATCTATATTTGGGTCTGAAAACTATAACGGCCTTGGCTGAAATGAGGATAGGTGGAAGATGGGATATGATGTAGATTATGTAGAAGCTGAGAAAGCTCTCAAAACGATAGGAAGGGGAGAAAGAGTTTTCGTAGGTTCTGGTGCAGCAGAACCCCAATACCTGGTCAATAACCTTACTGAGATCGCTAGTCAGGTAGCAGATACGGAGATATTTCACATACAAACATTAGGTGTGGCTCCCTATACCGAAGAAAAATTCGAAAACAGCTTCAGACATAATGCTTTCTTCGTCGATGATAATACAAGAGACGCCGTCGCCGAGGGAAGAGCGGACTACACTCCTATCTTCATGAAAGACATACCAAAACTTTTCAAATCAAAAAGAGTCCCTTTAGATGTTGCGTTAGTTCAGTTGTCACCTCCAGATGAACACGGTTGGATGAGTCTAGGGATAGCCGTAGATATAATAAAATCGGCTGTTTTGAACTCAAAGGTGGTCATCGGTCAGGTAAATCCTAAGATGCCAAGAGTCCACGGCGATTCATTCATACATGTGGACGATGTTGACCATCTAGTGCATCAGGAAGAAGAACTTTTAGAATTCGATCCGATCTTCCCGAGCGAAAAAGCCGAAAAGATAGCGGATAATGTAAGTCCTCTGATAGAGAACGGTGCCACTATCCAAGTCGGTTACGGGGAGATCCCCAATGCGATATTATCTCATCTTGAAGAAGAGGAAGATCTAGGTATCCATACCGAGATGTTGTCTGAAGATCTGGCTGAGCTTATAAAAGATGGGACTATAACTAATAAACAGAAATCTTTCCACAAGGGGAAAAGCATAGCGTCGTTTTTGATGGGCACCAGTGATCTTTACGATTTCGTAGACGACAACCCATCTATAGAACTCCATCCTTCAGATTATACAAACGATCCTTTCAACATAGCTAAAAATCACAAGATGACAGCGATAAACACCGCACTTCAGGTCGATCTTACCGGTCAGGTGTGCGCCGACTCTTTAGGATACAGTTTTTACAGCGGTATAGGCGGTCACGCGGATTTCATGAGAGGGGCGGGATACGCTGAAGACGGCAAATCTATAATAGCGCTTTCTTCGACCGCCAGAGATGGAGAGGTCTCAAGGATAGTGCCCTCACTCGATGAAGGAGCGGGAGTCGTGACAACAAGAGGGGACGTTGAGTACGTCGTTACTGAATATGGTACGGCCTATCTGAAAGGGAAAAACATCCGAAATAGGGTCATGGAACTCATAAATATAGCCCATCCCAAATTCAGGGAAAAACTTCTCAAAGAAGCAAAAGAACACAACCTAGTTTATGAAGATCAGATGCTCGTAGTAGGTGAAGGCGGTAGATATCCTGATGAATACGAGGAACACGTTGAGTTGAACGGAAAGGAATACTTCTTCCGCCCGATGAAAGCTACAGATGATGAGCTACTCAAAGACTTGTTTTATTCACTATCAGACGAAAGCAGATATAAAAGATTCATGAGCACAAGAAAGGATATGCCCCATGAAAGAAGACAAAATTTCGTTCAACTCAATTATAACAAAGAAATGGCGATAGTTGTTATAGACCCGGAGATCGATGGACCACATAGGATGGTAGGTGTTGGCGACTATCGCATAAAAGAAGGGCAGTATGTAGCAGAGGTCTCTTTCATGATAAGGGACGAATATCAAAATCAGGGTATAGGAACTAGACTTCTAGAATATCTGACAATGATCGCTCAAGATCAAGGTCTTTATGGATTCACTGCTGAAGTCCTCGCGGACAATCAAAAGATGTTAAGTGTTTTCAAAAAGATGGGTTACGACATAGACAAAAGAAGAGAAGGTGGGGAGATCATACTCAAGATGAGATTCAAATAAGGTGATAATATCGTCACAGAAGCAAGAACGAAGGATGAAGAAGGTCACTCGCAAAAGCGCTGGGATATGGAGATAAACGAAATAGATAGGATCATCGATAAAGTCATCGAAGATGGTAGACATAGACTGCTGGAAAACGAAGCCCGGGAAGTCCTTAGCTGTGCTGATATCCCGATGGCTGAAGGTAGAGTCGTAAACAGTCTAGAAAAGTGCATCGATGCTGCAGAAGAAATAGGCTATCCCGTGGTTCTGAAAGTCGTCTCCGAGGACATAGTCCACAAGATGGATGTTGGAGGTATCGCAGTAGATCTAGAAAACAAAGAAGAAGTAGAGAACGCTTATCAAGCCATACAATCTAGAGTTAGAGACAGAAAACCAGACGCGAATATCCGCGGTATTTCCATAGCAGAGATGATAGAGCACGAAACAGAGATAGTCACTGGAGGTATGAGGGACCCGACATTTGGGCCTGTAGTCATGTTCGGCCTTGGAGGGATATATGTCGAGATCTTTGAGGACGTAGAGTTTAGGGTCGCTCCTATTTCGGTCGATGAATCGCACAGGATGATGGCAGACATAGACTCATTCCCACTTTTGACCGGGGCTAGAGGGCAAGGTTGTAAAGACCTAGATTCCCTTGCTGAGATAATCTCAAAGGTCGGAGACCTGATGTATCGTGTCGAAGATATAAATGACATAGATCTCAACCCTGTAGCTGCATTGGACGATGGGGCTAAAGCTTTAGATGTCGCCATAAGTTTAGGATGAGGTCCATCAAGGTCTAAAAAAAAACCGGGTGATCAAATACACCAAAATACTTATATCCAATTTTCATCTACAAATCTATCCGACATAAAAACTCCGCCGGGGTCATAACGTGTCTGTCAAAGAGATAAAGAAGATAAAGAAAGCCGAAAAGGAAGGACTGAAAAGGATAGAGAAAGCCAAAGAAAAAGCTGAGAAGATGGTCGAAGAGGCTAGAGAAGAGGCTAAGCAGGAAAAAGAGGACGCCCTTTTCTCACTGAGGAAAGAGATGGAAGAGAAAGAAAGAGAAGTGAGAAAAGAAGCTGAAGAGAAGGCGGAGCGGATAATAGAGAAGGGCGAAAAAAAGGCTGAAGAGATAAAGAGCTCGACTGATAGGAATATCTCCGATGCAGTCGAGCATGTCATGAAAAGGATAATGGAGGTATGAACGAGTGTTTTTCCCGAAGAGGATGAAAGACCTCACGATACTCGTCCATAAGGATCATACTGAAGAGGTCGTGGATTCTCTTCAAGATGAGGGTGTAGTTGAAATAGACTCTGTAGATGAAGATGAAGAAGTAGATAAGATCGTAAGTGAAGAAAACATACCCGAGTCCGTCACAGATTTTACGGATTATGAGATGAAATTATCGTCTATAATAGACATATTTGAAAGGATAGAAGAGGACGGGGAAACCGACATAAAAGAATTACTAAATCCATCCGAGCCTGAAAGGATAGAAAGGGTAAAAATATCTCGTGAAGAACTTTTTGATGAGATCGACGAGCTTTTAAAAGACAACGGACGAGAGATCGATGATCTGAATACTGAACTCACCAAAGTGAAAGATAAGTTGAAAGAGCTTGAAGAAAAAGAGGAAGCACTTAAAAGCATAATAGATATTGATATCGAACTGAGCTCCCTTGGGGAATCTACCTTTTCCGTTTTTCGCCTGGGTAAAACGAAAAAACCCGTCGAGTTAAAAAAAGCTTTAGAAGAGCTAGAAACTGCGTTCTTTAAGAAGACCGGTGAATTAGAGGAAGAAAGTATCGTATTGACAGGAGCTTACTTAGGCGAGTTCAAAGCATTCGAAAGCGCTTTAAGAGAAGGTGACTTTAGGCCCTTCAGATTGGAAGGCTTGAAAGGTGATCCTAAAGAGGCTTTAGGTAGCGTAAAAGACAACCTGACAAAATTAAAGAGAAAAAGAGATTCTCTTGTAGATGAATTGAGAGAATATAAAAAGAAATGGGAAAAAAAGTACCTGATGTTGAAAGAGGAATTGAACATATATAGAGAAAAAGAGGAGATCGTTCAGAACTTCGGCAGTACGGACACTACTAACGTGATAAAAGCATGGGCTCCTGAAGACGATGTGAAGGAAGTAAAAAAGATAGTGTCCGATAGTTCAGAGGGTTACGCGGAGATAGTCGACGAAGAACCCGCTGATCCAGACGAAGTCCCTATAGCTCTTGAAAATCCAAAACCTATCAAACCTTTTGAGCTTCTTACTAAGATGTTCGCTCCACCTAGATATGACGAAGTCGATCCGACTATGATCGTCGGTCCTGCTTTCGTTCTATTTTTCGGTCTGATGCTGGGCGATCTTGTATATGGACTGATCCTAGCCGCTAGTGCTGTGGTCATGATCAAAGGTCCTGGAAAGTTAGAAAAGGGTATCAAAAATTTTGGTTGGATCATGTTAGCTACTGGTTTATCTACTATATTCTTTGGCCTCCTGCAGGGAGGTTACATGGGTCCTGGTAGAGATGATTATCACAACCTTTTGGGTAGATTTGGCATCGAAACACCTGCTCTACTGAACACCTTGGAGGGCGATGGACCTCTCATATTGCTCGTGATCTCATTGGTCATCGGTCTGACCTACATCAATGTCGGCCTGTTATTGCAGCTAGTCCAACATATAAAACGTAAAGATTACAAGAGAGCTTTATTAGAGAACGGCTCGTGGTGGCTTCTAGAACCAAGTGGATTCATACTCATATCTGGTATGATGTTCGGTTGGTGGGATTTTTCTACGACCATATATTATATCTCATATGCGATGGCTGCGGGAGGTCTCGTACTTTTGGCGTTGAGGGCAAAAGGTCTCTCTTTCTTCGAATTGACAGGTTTCTTAGGAGACTTCTTATCTTTTTCAAGGATACTTGCTCTAGGATTGGCAACAGCGGGTATCGCTCTAACAGTCAACGTTATAACTGACCTTATCGCAGGTGCAGATATAGGGATGATGGTGGTCTGGCCTCTGGTAGCGATCGGTGTCATGCTCGGATCATATGGTCATTTTAAAAAACAAGATAAAATGATGGCTGGTGTAGGAGGAGTGTTCCTCATACTAGGCGTTATGGGTCTGATCGATCCCTCTTACCCGTTCTTCGTTTTAGCCCTCTTGGTATTCTTTATGGGGCATATCATAAACTTGGCACTGCAGGGACTAGGTTCTTTCGTACATTCACTCAGGCTTCAATATGTAGAGTTCTTCGGGTATTTCTTCGAAGGTGGAGGAAAAGAATTTGAACCATTTGAATTTAAAAGAAAACATACGAAATTAAGATCGAAGGAGGAGATTAGAGAATGAAGATTGGATCAAAGTTCGGAAAGAGATTGTTGATCGTTATATTGGCCGTGGCACTTATCTCCAGCTTTGGAGCTATCGCTGCGGTACAGCCGGTCGAGGCAGAGGAGAATGGTGAGATCTCGATCCTAGTGAACGGTGAAGATGTTGGCGAAGAAACGACGCTCAGTCTGGAACCCGATAAATCTGTAAGGGCAGTTTTGAGTGTCGATCTGAGTCGGATCGAAGACAATATAACAAATATAAATTGGAATTTCACAGACGAAGATGCATTTACCAAAAACGTACTGGCTCGACATGATGCGGGAGATTATCAGATAGAGCTCACTTATAGGGAATACGGAGAATACGAAGTGGATGTGTTCGTTGAGACGGAAAACGTAGACGAAGAAAACGAATATTATGAAGATTCTGTATTGATCGAGGTCGAAGAAGATCAGAGAGGGATGTTCCTTGCGACCATAGGTGCTGGCTTAGCTGTCGGCATAGCGGGTATGGGCGCCGGGATAGGCGTCGGTATCGCCGGTGCTGCAGGCGCAGGGACCATCGCGGAGAAGCCGGATAAGTTCGGCCTATCTCTGGTTTTCCAGGCACTCCCTCAGACCCAGGCGATCTATGGGCTTTTAGTTGCGATCTTACTCTTCCTTTTCACCGGCGTTATAGGTGAACCTGGATTCGTTTCAGTACCTGTCGGAATAATAGCTATAGGTATCGGTCTATCCGTAGGTCTCGCGGGACTATCCGCGATAGGTCAAGGTATATCTTCAGCGAGTGGTATAGCTACTGTTGCTGAAGACAGCGATATGTTCGGCAGAGGTATGGTCTTTTCCGTACTTCCTGAAACCCAGGCGATCTATGGTCTGTTGCTCTCGATATTACTCATGATATTCAGCGGACTTCTTGGTGAAGCGGTCGCGATCGACATCCCAATAGGACTCGTCGGTGTAGGTGCAGGTCTTTCGGTCGGTATAGCTGGTCTTTCAGGGATAGGACAGGGTATAGCTGCAGCGAGTGGAGTCGCTACCGTCGCGGAAGATGAAAGTATGTTCGGTAGAGGTATGGTCTTTTCAGTGCTTCCTGAAACACAGGCGATCTATGGTCTCCTGATAGGCATACTTCTTATCGTATTCAGTGGGATGATGGGAGATGATCCCACCATGACGATGGGGATGGGCATCGCCGCAGTAGGAGCTGGATTGGCTATAGGTATCGCAGGTATCTCCGGTATAGGTCAAGGTATCACATCTGGTTCAGCTATAGCCGCCGTCGCGAACAGAGAAGAGACCTTCGGTAAAGGAATGATTTTCAGCGTGATGTCAGAAACATTCGCTATCTTCGGACTGTTGGTAGCGATCCTAATAATCGTCTCGCTTGGATTTATGGGGTGAGTGAGATTTCAGTGAAAAAGATAATAGAGAAGATAGAGAAAGACGTCAAAAGCAAAGTAGATTCGATAATGGAAGAAGAGAAGGAGAAAGCCAAGCAGGTCAAAAAAGAGATAGAACAGGAAAAAGAGAGAAGGCTGAAAGAGATAGAAAAAGAAAAAGAGAGAGAGATAAAGACACTGAAAAACAGGATCATATCCCAGGCAGAGCTCAAATCTAGAAAGAAGCGTTTGAATGTCCGCGAAGAGATGATCGAAAAAGTCTTTGACAGGACCAGGGAAAGATTACAGGATATGGATCCTAGTGATTACAAAGGATATATCAAGAAATCGATTGAAAAGGCTGAAAAGTTGCTCGAAGGAGAAGTTACCGTCCATTGCTCTGATGGTTTCGAAAGCGAGGTAAAAGATATCGCCGAAGAGATCGATCCAAATTTAGATGTCGTTGGAGATCTAAAAACTATAGGCGGGGTAAAGGCGATATCTGATAGAGGTGCTTCGATAGACATGACATTCGAGGCAAATTTAGAGAGGAAGAAAAAACAGTTAAGGAAAGAGATAGCAGAAATACTATTTCCGGAGGAAGAATAAGTGATAGAAGAATTTATAGACGGTATCGGGATGACAAATTTCGTGTTTTTGATCGTTGGTTTAGCCTTACTTCTAGTTATAATACTTTTCATGAGTTATTACAGGGTGGTTATCAGCATAGCTAATTTCACCTATCCGAATGCCGTCTTCCGTTCGAGCGGTAATCCATATCTGAAGGAGGAAAAGATCTCTGATCTAGTGGAAGGCGGAAATCTCAATGAGGTCTACTCTGAGCTCGAAAAAGACGGTTACGAGATATCAAAGGAAGCAAGAGAAGATGTCGATGAGGTCGAGAAAGAACTTGAAAAGAACAATATCGAGCTCATGAAAAAAGCTCACCGGACCTCACCTGATGAAACTAAAGGTTTTACAAAGGCCTGGCTCTCAAGATATGATGTGAAGATGGCTAAACGGGCGATAAAAGCGATAAAGGAAGATAGAGTCGAAGAGATTGATGAAACACTATATCCTATAGAAGAAATAGACGAAGAAATGATCGAGGATCTGACATCTGCTAGAAATCTGCAGGAGGCCCTTTCCATATTGAGAGAAACCGGTCTCGAAGAGGTCCTCGAAAAGAAAGAATGGGAAGATAAACCATTCGAATTGGACGTGGCTCTAGACAGTTATGCTTTCAACAAGTTGAAAGCAGGTATATTCAAAGTAGAGTCTGAACAGAGAGCTCCTGTCCGATACTTCTTCGGTAGATACACAGATCTCTGGAATATCAAAATAGTATTGAGAGGTATCAGGGAAGATATCGAACGTGAAAGACTCAAAAGTTGTCTTCTGCCCAACGGTAGAGAACTTCCAGAATGGAAGCTTGAAGAGATGACAGAATCTTCCAGTATCGATGAAGCACTCGTGCAGCTTGAAGCTACTTCATATGAAGAGATCAGAAATAAGATGCAATCTGACGAGAAATTTGATTTCGAACACTATTTAGATGAAAAGTTACTAAAGATGGTAATCGAGTTAAACAACCAACACGTTCTTACCGTTGGACCTACTTTGAAATATCTTGTTGGGAAGGAATTCGAGTTAAGGAACATCAGGGCTTTGATAAGAGGGATAAAAGAAGATGTAGATCCCTTTAAGATCAGAGAGATGACTATCTTGGAGGAAAATGTATGAATAAAAAAGTAGTAGTGGTGGGGAATAAAGATATGGCCCTGGGATTCTCACTAGCAGGGGTCGATGAGAGTTTCGCACCTACTGACGAGTATGAAAGCAAAAAACAGATAGACAAACTTTTAGAATCTCCCGACGTAGGCGTCATATTATTATCGGAAAGTATAGCTGAGGATATAAGAGATCATCTGAACGAAAAACAAGAGAAAAGAAAAGATACGATCTATCCAGTGATCGTAGAGATACCTGACAAGGAAGGACCGATCAAAGATAAACAGGACCCCTTGAAGGGTAAGATAAAGAGAGCCGTAGGTATAGACATAACAACTCAGGAGGAAAAATGATGACGTATCATGTTAAAAAGTATCATTATATCGAAATCGATCCAGGAGGAAAAAATCATGGTAGATGAAGCTGAGGAAAGTATAAGCAAGATCAAAGAACCCGATAAAGAAGAAGAAGGCGGACAGATCATACATGTAGCAGGCCCAGTTGTAGAAGCAGAGGGCCTTAGAGGAGTAGAGATGTACGAGGTCGTCGAAGTCGGAAAAGAGGGTCTTATCGGAGAAGTTATCGAACTCGACGAAGATATAGCTACTATACAGGTCTATGAAGAAACTGGCGGTGTAAAACCCGGTGAGCCGGTCAGGAGGACCGGTGAACCTCTATCATTAGAATTGGGGCCTGGTCTTATCGAACAGATCTATGACGGAATACAGAGACCGCTTGAAAGCATTGTTGAAGAGACAGGAGACTTTATCAAAAGGGGTATAGAAGTGGATCCCTTAGACGAAGATAAAAAGTGGGAGTTCGAACCGAAAATCGAAGAAGGGGAAGATGTCGCACATGGAGATATACTAGGTGTGGTCGAGGAAACAAATACAGTCGATCATAAGGTTATGGTCCCTCCAAATACAAGTGGGAAAGTAAAAGAGATCGTCTCCGAAGGTGAATATACCATAAACGAAACCATCGCTGTGCTCGAGAACGAAGATGGTGAGGAAGAGATAAGCATGAAACAGCGGTGGCCGGTAAGGATCGGACGGCCGATAAAAGATAAACAACAGCCAGGTGAACTCTTAGTCACTGGACAAAGGGTTTTAGATACCTTTTTCCCGCTAGCTAAAGGTGGAACCGCGGCGATACCGGGAGGCTTTGGTACTGGTAAATGTGTTACAGGAGATACTCCGATTATATTCTCTGACGGGTCAAAGAAACCTATTGAAGATGTGTATGAAGATTATAAAGACGACGAAGATAAAAAAGTGAATTCTGAAGAAGATCTGATCGAACTAGAACAACCACTGAAAATACTTTCGATGGACGATGGTGAACTTGTCGAAAAGCAAGCGACCTGTGTTTATAAAGGCAAAACGGACTCTACCGTAGTTATTAATACTAAATCAGGTCGTAAAGTCGAGCTCACCCCTATCCATAAATTGTTCGTTCTGACCCCTGATATGGAGATAGTAGAAAAACCCGCGGGAGAGATAAAAGAAGGAGATACGCTTCTAGCTCCTAGAAAACTTCCTGTCAATGGAGAAAAAGATACGGAAAAATTGATGGTAA
>Ga0207421_10001567_pt1 | contig 29178 bp, 30 predicted proteins | sample SodLakKL_010_SED_4_FD_187542 | JGI IMG/M metagenome (GOLD analysis project Ga0207421, IMG submission 187542) | Alkaline sediment microbial communities from Lake Tanatar, Kulunda Steppe, Russia - 8KL_010_SED (SPAdes) (version 2) | ecosystem: Environmental > Aquatic > Non-marine Saline and...
TCAGTTGTTTATACTGGTACACACGATAATAACACTGCGCGTGGATGGTTTGAAAATGAGGCTAATGGCGAGCAAAAGCGACGATTATTTGAATACATCGGCAGGCAAATCAATTCCGATGAAGCAGCCTGGGAAATGGTTCGGATGGCGATGATGTCGGTTTCTAATATGGCGATTTTGCCGATGCAGGATGTGCTTGGACTCGGAGTCGATTGCAGGATGAACCATCCGGCGGCAAGTACGGGCAACTGGCGATGGCGATTGCAGAAACAGCATATCAATTCTGGCATTGCCGAGAAACTTGCGCAACTGACCCGAACTTATGGCCGAAGCTGAAAGATTTTTCTTATCCGGCCATTCATTTATTTTCTACAATTTTTGTGGTTGTAATGGGCTTGTTGCCGAAATAGTATATGTAACCTGCAAAAGGTGCTGAAAACAAAATTTAACCATAAGAATAATATGGCTCACGATATACAAACCGGCATATACAACCCCGAGCGGCGGCTTGGGGATCGCATCTCCACGGTGGTATTGCTATTGATGGCGATTGGGACGGTGTTTGTGTTTTCGTCATCTGTTAATGTGGGCAGGCAGCTGGAGCTGAGGGAGTTTTATAATTATTCGGGTTTGCGGCAGCTTATATTTTTCCCGGCGGCGGTTGCTGTGATGTTTGCGATGGCTCGGATGGATTATCGGCGGCTGGGGGCTCGATCGGGCTGGTTGAAGTCGCCGGCGACATACTTTATGATTATAGCTACTGTACTGGTGGGATTAGTGCTGTTTCCACAGATCGGCACAGAGGTTAATATGGCTCGGCGGTGGTTTCGTCTTCCAATTGGTGGTGCAAGAATCAGTTTTCAGCCGAGCGAACTCGCAAAATGGGCTATTATAATATTTCTAGCCGCCTATTGTGCACGGTATCGTGAGAGCATACATCTGTATTTCAAACGCTTTCTTGTAGTTTGTATGTTATTGGCGGTTCCGACTGGTCTGATAATCGTTGAGGATTTCGGTACGGCGGCGTTTATATGTTTGCTGGCTTTTTTGATATTGTTTTTCGCGGGCGCCAGGTTTTGGCACTTATTGAGTCCGCTGCCGGTCGGTGCTTTAGCTTTCGCAGCGGTATTGCTTCAATCGCCGGCGCGGATGGATCGGATACGAGCCTTTTTGAACCCCGAACAATTAGCTGATTCCGCGGCTTATCAGGCTAATCAGTCGTTAATAGCACTTTCGTCGGGCGGATTATTTGGCAGAGGTCTTGGCAGAGGAATATCTAAATACGGCCATCTGCCTGAGGACTCAACCGACTTTATATTTGCCATTATAGGTGAGGAGATGGGTTTTGTAGGCGCGGCAGTTGTTATTTTGCTTTTCATTGTTTTGATGTGGCTGGGAATGCTGGTGGTTATTCGCTGTAAGGACAGATTCGGGCAACTGCTTGCTGCCGGAATCACTCTTGCTATCGGTATTCAGGCGGCTGTCAACATAGGCGTTGTTACCGTTGTGCTGCCTACAAAAGGCATCCCGCTTCCGTTCATAAGCGCCGGCGGTACGAGCCTTATGGTTTCAGCCGCGGCGGCGGGTATTCTTATCAGTATCGCCTATAATTGCCCGTCACCGCAAAAGCGGAGACCAAACAAGCCTTATGTAACTCAGGCCTTAAACAGCTATATTGACCACAAAGAACCAGAACCAATGGCGATGAGTGTTGAACAGGATACACCAGAAGATGAGTATCTTGTCGGAGCGGGCACTGAAGCGGAGGGTTGATGGGCAGGACTTTTGTATTTGCCGGAGGGGGTACTGGCGGGCATATCTACCCGGGGCTCGCCGTTGCGCAAAGAATACAACAACTTGCTCCGGAGGCTAAGATCATCTTTTTTTGCAGCAACAGGGACATCGACAAATCGTTGCTCGAACGAGCCGGTTTCGATTATATGATGGTTCCGGCGGTGGGGCTTTCATTACATCCAAAGCAGTTTATAGAATTCGTCAAACAATACTTTCGCAGCCGTAAAATAGCTGTCCAGCGATTGAGCCAGATGGACACTCTATCGGTTATCGGCATCGGTGGGTTCGTGGCCGGGCCTGTTTGCCATGCAGCGCATAAGCTTGGCGTGCCTATTTCTTTGATAAATGTTGACATTGTTCCAGGCAAAGCCAATAAACTCGCCAGAAACTGGGCACAGCAGGTGTTTCTGCAATTTGAGGAGACAGCCGAATATTTTGCCAGAGCTGGCGCTCTGGCACGAGTTACCGGATGTCCTTTGCGGCAGGAGTTTGAGAGCCCTGATGGTAAGAGAGCGATTGAACAGCTTGGTCTTTTGCGAGATAAGAAGATTCTTCTTGTACTTGGAGGTTCCAGTGGTGCCAAGAGTGTGAACGAGGCAGTTTGTTCGCTTATAAATAAGATGGAGCGTTTCGCGGATAGTTGGCAGGTTGTGCATTTGACAGGACGGGCCAATTATGAGGATGTGGCTAAATCTTATGCAGGATCGAAAATCTGTCATAAGGTGTTGCCTTATTATGACGCAATGGCTGATTTGATGGCTGCTTCGGAGTTGGCAATCGGCAGGGCCGGTGCAGTCAGTATAGCGGAATATACAGCAGCGGTATTACCGACGCTATTGATGCCTTATCCCCATCACAAAGACCAACACCAGTACAGAAATGCTAACAAGCTTGTTGAAGCCGGCGCGGCCGTAATCGTTGACGACCTGCCCGAACTTACAGAGCGGGCTGAATGGCTATTGGAGGAGATCGAGCAATTGCTGGAGGACGAATCTCAGCGGGACGAAATGCGACAAAGTTGCCAAAAAATCGGCTCCACCGCCGCAGCTTCCAGAATAGCTAAAGTACTGCTGGACAGTTGAATGACGGGGGCGTTGTTTCCGGGAACCGATCAGGCCTGTTGACTTTTTTCAACACTAGTATTGACAAAACACGCCATAGTGTACTATTTTAACAATATTAGGTGGATGGTCGCTAACAAGGGAAAAGTACTTTTCAGGAATGTGTTGTAATGGGTGTCCCAAAAAAGAAAATACTTGTAGTTGATAGTGATGAAATTATTTTAAGTTCGCTAAGTGGGTTTTTATCTTCAGAGGGCTTTAAAACTGTGCAAGCTGGTAATATTGCTCAAGCAAGGCAAGCCCTTGGAAATGAAGATTTCGCACTGGTAGTTATGGATCTGAACCTTCCCGATGGTGATGGCTTTGGCCTGCTTGATGAGATAACTGGTAATTACCCCCACACCGTTGTTATAGTGATAACAAACTATGGAACGATTGAAAGTGCCGTAAGTGCAATAAAAAGAGGAGCTTATGAATATCTGACAAAGCCTATAGCGGACGATGAGCTTCGCGTTACTGTTGAAAGAGCAGCTCGGCAGCACGAACTTATAATTGAAAACGAGAGCTTGAGGAGCCAGCTTGAACATCAATACAGCTTGGAAAACATCCTCAGTCAGAACTACAAAATGGCCAAGATATTCGACTTGGTCGAAGCAGTGGCGGATTCCAGGACAACCGTTCTGATGACCGGACCGTCCGGCACGGGCAAGACTGTGCTGGCAAGAACGATACATCAGCGATCTAGCCGACGCGATAAGCGGTTTGTGGAAGTCAGTTGCGGTGCTTTGCCGGAGACGCTGCTGGAGAGTGAGCTTTTTGGATATGCAAAAGGTGCGTTTACCGGAGCCGATGGCGATAAGCAGGGTAAGTTTGTCGCGGCTAACGGCGGGACAATATTTTTAGATGAAATCGGTAATGCGTCGCCGGCGTTTCAGGTTAAGCTGCTGCATGTTTTACAGGACAGGCAGTTTGAGCCTTTGGGCAGCAACCGTACAATGACAGTTGATGTTCGAGTAATACTGGCCACTAATCAGGATTTGAAGGAAAAGGTTCGTCAGGGTGAGTTTCGTGAGGATTTGTATTATCGCATTAATGTTGTGAATATCGAGTTGCCACCCTTGCGTGAGCGTGTAGGCGATGTTGAGCTTCTGGCAAAGCATTTCATGCGAAAAAGCTGTTCTTTGCATAACCGTCAGAAACTTGGTATTACCGAAGATGCTATTAGTTTATTGGAAAGATACCAGTGGCCGGGCAATGTCCGTGAACTGGAAAATGTTATTGAGCGGGCGGTCGTTCTTAGCAGGGGTAGTTACATTGATGTTGACAGCCTGCCGGATTCGATAAAATACCAGCAAAATGTTAAAGAGCAGGGCTTTAAATCGATGAGCCTGAAAAAAGCTCTTGCCGAGCCGGAAAAACAAATTATTCGACAGGCACTGGATTCCAACGGCTGGAACCGTCAGAAAACGGCAAAATCGCTTGATATAAATCGCACCACGCTGTTTAAGAAAATGAAACAATATGGTCTGTATGAAGAAGCCGAGAAATTGGGCTTGCTGTAGACGGGGCATTGTTTTTGGGATATTTTTTTGTAAACAACCTGATTCGTGTAATTTTTGCGAAAATTAAACATAAAAGTTAAATTTTTTTATTTTTTTGGTTGCAGTTTCCTGTTTTTGGAGTAAACTATGCGTTTCCCATTTGGCTGAACAAAGAAAACAGGCGTATAGCTGAGCTTCAGCTGTGCAATGGTGATTAGTTGTTGTATTTGTTTTGTTATCGCAGACAGGTTTTTGGCGGTTTTCGGGCAGTTTTTATTGCTGCTGTAGCTCAGCCGGTAGAGCGCGTCCTTGGTAAGGACGAGGTCACGGGTTCGAATCCCGTCAGCAGCTGGATGTCAAGCAGTGCAGACTGAATTTTGTTGAATCGGTCGTATTAATAGTATATAAAACGAAAAATTAACGAAAAATATTGAGTCAGCGTAATGGAGGTTTGAATTAAGATGGCTAAAGCTGTATTTGAGCGTACGAAACCACATGTAAACATTGGTACCATCGGTCATGTTGACCATGGTAAGACGACCCTGACGGCGGCGATAACGATGCGTCTTTACGAAAAGAGTGAGCACAAGGGTTCTGTTCGTAAGTTTGACGAGATCGATAACGCACCGGAAGAGAAAGACCGCGGCATTACAATTAATACCGCTCATGTAGAATATGAGACGGATAATCGCCATTATGCCCATGTTGACTGTCCAGGTCACGCCGACTATGTCAAGAACATGGTTACTGGTGCGGCCCAAATGGACGGGGCGGTTCTTGTGGTCTCTGCCAGCGATGGTCCGATGCCTCAGACTCGCGAGCACATACTGCTCGCTCGTCAGGTAAATGTACCGAGTATCGTTGTTTATATGAACAAAGTTGATCAGGTCGATGATCCCGAGCTTCTGGATCTGGTGGAGCTTGAGATTCGCGAGCTCCTTAGCAAGTACGATTTCCCAGGCGATGATATGCCGATTATTCGAGGTTCGGCTCTTAAGGCGATGGAAAGCGAAGGCAAAGATGATGAGGCTTGTAAGTCTATTGATGAGCTGATGGAGGCCATTGACAGCTATATTCCGTTGCCTGAGCGAGCGGTTGATAAGCCGTTCTTAATGCCGGTTGAGGATGTTTTTAATATCAAAGGCCGAGGCACAGTAGGAACCGGGCGTGTCGAGCGTGGTATTGTCAAGGTTGGTGAGAAAGTTGATATTGTCGGACTTGCTCCTAAAGTTCACACTACAACGGTAACCGGTGTTGAGATGTTTAACAAGACTCTGGATGAGGGTCAGGCCGGTGACAATGTTGGGTTGCTGCTTCGGGGTGTCAGCAAGGATGATCTTGAGCGAGGCCAGGTTGTTGCTGCTCCGGGTTCTATCACTCCTCATACAAAGTTTGAGGCTGAGGTCTATGTTCTGACCAAAGAAGAGGGCGGGCGTCATACCCCGTTCTTTGCCGGTTATAAGCCTCAGTTTTACTTCCGTACAACAGATGTTACGGGTGATGTAACGGCATTAAAGAGTCGCGAAGGCAAGTCTGCAGAGATGTGTATGCCTGGCGATAACATTGCAATGGAAGTTCACATTATCGCGCCTATCGCGATGGAAGAAGGCGTTCGCTTTGCTATCCGTGAAGGCGGCAGAACTGTCGGAGCAGGTGTTGTTACGAAAATCATAGAGTAGTAATACACCGCATAGGGCAGATATTAAAAGATTAATTAACAAGTGCTCGTTTCGGATGTAAGACCGTTTCGGGCACTTCTCTAATAAGGTCGGCAGGTTTTTTCTGTTGAGGCAACAGGTGTTGGGTTATGGCTAAAAAGACAAAACGCGAATATGTTTGGCTTGAGTGCACACAATGTGGTGATCGCAATTATCGCACAAATGTGAGCGTTGCTGAGGGGATGCCTAAGTTTACGCTGAAGAAGTTTTGCGGTAGAGAGCGTGTTCATACCAAACATAAGCTCCGGCGCAAATAGATGTGATATATACAGGCCAGTAGCTCAATTTGGCAGAGCAACGGTCTCCAAAACCGTAGGTTGGGGGTTCGAATCCTCCCTGGCCTGTGTTTTACTTTGGGCTTAGCAGCTTTAGAATTCTGAAGAAAAGGCGAAAGGACATATGAGATTAAAGATTTATAAGCCGGGTCAGGGGAAGAATACTCGCCTGTGGAGCGGCATAGGCGCTGGTGTTATAGTTGCGCTTGGTTGTTTGCAGCTTTATAATGTTCTTGAGGCTATGGAGTGGGCCGGTCTTACCGAGGTTGGCCGGATGTGGGTTTCCTCTTTGATTCCGGTAACGATATTCATAGTTCTCGGTCTTTTAATATTCTGGATAGTTAATAAGCCTGCTGCAGCCGATTTTATGATCAATGCCGAGGGTGAGCTTAAAAAGGTGAGCTGGTCGAGCAAGCGTGAGGTAGCGATATCGACCTTGATTGTTATTATCGTTTTATTTTCATTGGCGGCGTTGCTCGGTGTTTCTGATGTTGTATTCAGGTTGTTTTTTGGCTGGCTTATCTGAGTTCGATTGCTGAAAAGCCGGGGATGTTTTTATTATTGAGCAGGTAGAATAGGGTTTTACAGGACTTCAAATGCAGTGGTATGTATTGCGAGTAGCCGCTAATAAAGAAGAGCGAGTCAAAAAAACGCTTGAAGATAAGGTCAATCGTGAAGGGCTGCAGGATGTGATAGGCAGGATTGAGGTTCCGGTTGAGCGAGTCAAGCGCATCCGTGGCAGCAAGCAGACTGTGCATAAGCGTAAGCTTTATCCGGGCTATGTATTTATGGAGATGGAGGTGGAAGAAGATGGAAAGGTTCCGGAGAATGCTTGGTATGCTATTAAAGAGACAACGGGTGTAGGTGATTTTATAGGGACAGAAGGTGTCCCGACTCCGATGCGAGACACAGATGTCTCAAAGATGCTCCAGGAGGCAGCTAAGCCTGAGGAAACACCGAGCATTAAGGTTGATTTTCAGCCCGGTGATCAGATTAAGATTCGCGAAGGTGCTTTTGAAAATTTCGAGGGTGTTGTTGACAGCATTGATCAGGATCGAGGGCTTGTAAAAGTAATTGTTACGATATTCGGGCGCAGTACGCCGCTGGATATCGAATACTGGCAGATAGAAAAAGTTTAATCAATAGTAATTGCGAAGGATAATCAATGGCCAAAGAGGTAGTAACGGTAATAAAGCTTCAGGCATCCGGCGGTCAGGCTACGCCCGCACCGCCCATAGGTCCGGCGTTGGGGCAGCACGGTGTTAATATCGGGCAGTTTGTTCAAAAGTTTAATGATCAGACTAAAGATATGGCGGGTACGACTGTTCCGGTAGAGATCACAGTATATAAGGATAAGAGTTTCGACTTCATTGTCAAAAGCCCACCAGCTGCGGTTTTGCTCAAACAGGCAGCACAGGTTGCCAAGGGTAGCGGCGAGCCTAATCGTGATAAGGTTGGCAAGGTAAGCTCAGATCAGGTTCGGGAAATCGCTCAAACAAAATTTAAGGACCTGAATGCTTATGACATTGACCAGGCAGAGAAGATTATTCGCGGTACTGCTCGAAGTATGGGAATTGATGTCGAGTAAAGTGTAAAGGGATGTATTCTGCTTAACCACCTGCAGTAAAGATTTTAGATGTAGGGGATTTTGCAGGGTAATCGTTTACTACGATTGAGGAAATAATAAATTTTAAGCGGACCACGGCGGGTTAGCAGCCGAAAGTGGGAGCGACGAATTGTTACTGTTGCGAATTACAGGAGATTATCATGGGCAAGGCCAAACGCGGCAAGCGTTATCAGGAAGAGGTAAAGAAGATTCCGTCAGAGCCGGTAGAGTTGGGCAAGGCGGTTGAAGTAGTAAAAGGTCTCAAGACGGCTAAATTTGACCAAACGGTTGAGTGCGTGATGAAGCTTGGCATTGAGCCGAAAAAAGCCGATCAGATGATTCGAGGATCAGTTTCATTGCCCAACGGCATTGGAAAGCAGAAGAAAGTTATCGCATTCTGTCCTGATGAAGAAGTTGAAGCTGCCAAAGCGGCAGGGGCAGTTGAAGCAGGCGGTGATGAGCTTGTTAAGAAGATTACGGATGGGTGGATGGATTTTGATGTGGCGATAGCTTCTCCGAAGGTTATGAGCAAGGTCGGCAAACTGGGGCGTGTTCTTGGCCCTCAGGGAAAGATGCCTTCACCAAAGAACGGCACTGTTACCAATGATATAGAAAATGCCGTATCCGAGTTTTCAGCCGGTAAAATAGAGTTTCGTAATGATGCCGGCGGCAATGTCCACGCGGTCGTCGGTAAGCAGAGCTTTGGTACAAAAGAGCTTACGGAAAATGCCGCGGCCTTTGTAGAATTGATAAAGAAGATGAAGCCGGCATCGAGCAAAGGTACTTATATAAAGCAGATGTATCTTTCGGCGGCGATGAGTCCTTCTGTGGCGGTTAAGGTTTAGTCTTTTTGTTCGGTCAAATCAGATAATCAAAGACAGGGTGTAAAAATGAGTAAATTCGTAAAAGAACTACTTCAAGGTCAGTATGAGAAAGTTCTGGAGTCAGAGGGTGTCGAGAGTTTCCTGGTTCTGCGGACCAAGGGCATAAGCGGCAACGAAAATAATGAACTGCGAGGCCAGTTGAAAGACAAGGGTATCCGTATGATGGTTACTCGCAATGCGCTTTTCCGCAAGGCTTTGCAGGCCAAAGGTATGGAAGCGGCAGGGGAACTCTTTGACGGGCCTTGCACAATAGCTTTCGGCGGGGATAGTATTGTCGATGTTGCCAAGGAGATAACCGATTGGGCCAAAAAGCTCAAGCCTATTGAGGTCAAAGGTGCTTTTGTAGAAGGCCAAAGTCTTGACGAAAAAAGTGCAGTTGAACTTTCTAAAATGCCGAATCGACAGGAATTGCAGGGTCAGATAGTGGGCCTTGCGATGTCTCCGGCGCGTCAGGTGGCCGGCTGTATCTGCTCTCCTGCCGGTATAGTTGCCGGCTGTATAAAGGCGATTGCCGACAAGGCGGATAAAGAGGCTGCTTAAATCGCTGTATGGACTGAACTTACAGTCCTGCGAAGGCGTATAAACAAATTAATTTCAATCTGGGACGAGATTTTTAAAAGTTACTTAAAAGATTAATGTTGTCCTCGCCGCTGCCCCGAGAGGGTTAAAACGGAACGGCGTAGTTCCGGCACCGGCAGGGCGGTAGATAGTAATAGGAGTTTTACAATGACAGAAGAAACAGCAGTAGCAAAAGAATGGACAGCGGAAATCAAGGAACTTGGCGATAAGATAGTATCTTTGACGCTGATGCAGGCCAAAGAGCTTGGTGATTACCTGAAGGAAGAGCACGGCATCGAGCCTGCCGGTGGTGGTGCGGTTATGGTTGCCGGTCCTGCAGCGGGTGGCGGCGAGGATGAGGCTGCCGAAGAAAAGACCAGTTTCGATGTGGTTCTCAAGGAAGTTGGTGAGAAGAAGATTCAGGTGATTAAGGAAGTCCGTGCTTTGACCGGCCTCGGCCTTAAAGAGGCTAAGGAACTGGTTGACGGCGCTCCCAAGCCTGTAAAAGAAGGTGTTAGCAAAGAAGATGCCGAGGCTGCTCAGAAGCAGTTGGAAGGCGCCGGAGCGGTGGTCGAAGTTGCATAATTGGTTTCTGTTTTGTCGGCTTTGTTTTATCAGCTTTGGAAAACTACTAATTGACGGAGTATTCAATGGCCGTTAGACCTGTACGCAGTTTTGGTAAAATTCACGACGCGGTTGATGTCAGTGCGCTTAAGGGGATTCAGTTGCCCAGTTATGAGGCGTTTCTCCAGAAAGATGTTGATCCGCGAAAGCGTGAGGATAGGGGGCTTGAAGCCCTTTTCCGCGAGATATTCCCGATAGAAAACTATGATAAGAGTATGCGTCTGGAGTATCTTTATTACGAACTCGAGAAGCCTCGTTACTCGGTGGATGAGTGTCGTAAGTTGCGGCTGACTTATGGTTATCCGCTTAAGCTCTGGTGCAGGCTTAAGGGCAAAGACGATGAAGACCTTGCTGAGCAGGGTATGTATATCGGTGAGATGCCGATAATGATAGGCGGCGGTGAGTTTATTATCAACGGCGCCGAGCGCGTTATCGTCAGCCAGTTGCATCGTAGCCCGGGTGTTGATTTTCTTATCAGCAGCAAAGAAGGCGACCGTATTCTTCACGGCGGCAGGATAATTCCTGAGCGAGGAAGCTGGATAGAGATCGGCGTTACCCGCAAGGATGTCCTGGGCGTAAAGATTGATCAGTCCAGCCGCCTGGCGGCGACCATATTTCTGCGTTGCCTGAGTGAACAGTACGGCACTACCGAGGAAATTATCAGGTTATTTTACCCGACTAAGAACATCTCAGTGGATAAATTACAGCCTGATATGTGGTCTGTAGGGCCGATAGTTAATACCGAAGACGGTGAGATATTAGTCAAAGCTGGAGCGCAAATTGGTGAGAAGATTTCTTTAATCCAGCAGAGTAATGTAGAAAAAGTTGAGGTCGTTGAATCTGTTCGTGATCCGTTGATTTTAAATACGCTGGCTGAGGATGATACCAATAACCGAGACGAGGCTTTGCTGAAGTTTTATATGAAGCTTCGACCCGGCAATCCACTGAACATCGATAAAGCTAAGGAGTTCTTTGATGAGAAGTTCTTCGATTCTAATCGGTATCGGCTTGGCAGAGTAGGGCGTTTTCGTCTAAACAGAAAATTCGACCTTGATATTCCCGAAGATGAGATGACGCTTAAGCCTGACGATTTTCTTCATACGATGCGATATGTTCTTGCGCTTCGTAATAATGAAGGTTATGTCGATGATATTGACCATCTTGGCAACCGACGGCTTCGGACGATAGATGAGCTTGCGGCAGGTGAGATTCGCAAGGGGCTTTTGCGACTTCGCAAGACTGTCCAGGAGCGTATGAGCAGCAAGCGGGAATCGGCCGATTCTATGCGTGTGGCGGATCTGGTGAATTCCAAGAGCGTCAGTAGCAGTATTAACTATTTCTTCGGCAGAGGCGAATTAAGTCAGATAGTTGACCAGACCAACGCTCTTAGCCAGTTGACTCATGAGCGTCGTCTTTCCGCACTTGGACCCGGTGGTCTTAATCGCCGGCGGGCCGGATTTGAGGTTCGTGATGTTCATATCAGCCATTACGGCAGAATATGTCCTATCGAAACCCCGGAAGGAACGAATATCGGCCTGATTTCATCACTTGCGATATTTGCAACGCTTGATGAATATGGATTTCTTTTGACTCCATATCGTAAGGTTGAAAAAGGTAAGGTAACCGATGAGGTTCATTATTTCCGTGCTGATGAAGATATGCGGGCTGTTATCGGTGGCCCCAACATTGTTGATCATGACAAAAGCGCCATAAAGGAGGGGCTCGTTCTTGCGATGAAAGGCGGGGAGCTTTCCAGCGTAATGAACGATGAAGTCGATTTTATTGATGTTTCATCGAAGCAGATAGTGGGTGTCTCTGCATCTTTGATTCCATTTCTAGAGCATGATGACGCTAACCGCGCTTTGATGGGTTCTAATATGCAGCGGCAAGCGGTTCCGTTGTTAAGGACCGAACCTCCGCTTGTCGGAACGGGTATGGAGAAGGTCGTCGGCCATAATTCGAGTATGGTCGTGCGGGCAGATTTCGAGGGTGTTGTCACGGAAGTTGACGCCAGTAAGATAGTGATTAATCATACCGACGAATATGATCTTGAGAAGTTTTACGGTCTTAATGAGCGGACCTGCCTGAACCAGAGGCCCATAGTAAAGTTGGGCGACAAAGTTAAAAAAGGTCAGGTAATCGCCGACGGCGGTGGCACGGCTGATGGTGTGTTGAGTCTGGGTAAGAATCTGCTCGTAGGTTTTGTGTCTTTTGACGGCTATAATTTTGAAGATGCTATCCTTGTAAGTGAGCGAATGGTCAAGCGTGATGATTTGACCAGCATTCATATTGACGAATTTACGGCCGAAGTCCGCGAAACCCGGCTTGGCCGTGAGGAGTTTACCCGCGATATTCCTAATGTAGGTGAGAAAGCTTTGCGGAATCTGGATGAAAACGGCGTTGTTCTTGAAGGAACGCGTGTTTTCTCAGGTGACATTCTGGCAGGTAAGGTTGTCCCAAAAAGTAAAACGGAGCTTACCCCCGAAGAGAAGCTGCTGCACGCAATCTTCGGCAGAGCAGGCGAGGATGTTAAAAACGATTCGCTGGAATTGCCGAGCGGCTATGAAGGTGTTGTTATTAAGACGGAACGATTTGCCAGGAAAGGCGCTCGCAGCGATGAAGAAGAAAAGACTATTAAGGAAGAAATCAAGCAATACGAGGCTGAGTGTCGTGCTCGTGAGTGCGCGATATTCCGGCAGATGATAGATGCTGTGCATGAGCAGTTCGATATTGAGGTAGTTGACCCGACGACAAAGCAGAAAGTCGGAGCCAGTTCTGATGATGAGGTTATCTATGAACAGATTGAGAACTGGGATATCAAGTGGGTTAAGCCTGCTTCGATTCGCGATGATGTGCAGAAGTTAGTAGATAAATACTGGCAGAAGATTTACGCCGTTGACGACGATCGCAAGTGTCGTATTGAGCGGCTCAAACACGGCGATGAGCTTCCCAGTGGTGTCTTACAGATGGTCAAAGTTTATGTCGCTACTAAGCGTGCTCTTTCCATTGGTGATAAGCTGGCAGGGCGACACGGCAACAAGGGTGTTATCGCTAAGATTATGCCGGAAGAGGATATGCCGTTTCTTGAAGACGGCACTCCGCTTGATATTCTGCTTAACCCGCTTGGCGTTCCCAGTAGGATGAATGTGGGGCAGATTCTTGAGACTCATCTTGGCTGGGTGTCGAAAGTACTCGGCTTTGAGGCGGTGACTCCTGTATTTGATGGGGCAAGTGAGGAAGATATTCACGAGCTTACGACGGAAGCTAACGAGTTTATGGCCGAGAGGGGGCAGGAATATTACCAGGGTGGTCAGGCTCCGCCTGATGATGAGTTATTTGTTAATGTTCCCAATACACTTAAGACTCAGCTTTACGACGGCAGGACGGGTGAGCCTTTTGATCAGCGTGCTACGATTGGCTATATGTATATGATGAAGCTTCACCATCTTGTTGATGATAAGATTCACGCGCGATCAACCGGCCCTTACAGCCTTATTACCCAGCAGCCTCTTGGCGGAAAAGCGCGCACCGGCGGCCAGCGTTTCGGGGAAATGGAAGTATGGGCTCTGGAAGGTTATGGCGCCGCTTATACTCTTCAGGAAATGCTGACAGTAAAAAGTGACGATGTCGAGGGCAGGACCAAAATATATGAATCTATGGTCAAAGGCACCAATACTCTTGACGCCGGCACACCGCTTTCTTTTGATGTCTTGTGTAATGAGATTCGCGGTCTTGGTTTGAACATACAGCTTGAGAAAAAGCGTCTTGGAGCTTCGGTTTTATAGAATTGCAAATTTGCAATATAAATAAACATTAGGAGTAGAAATGCTCGGCAACATTTACGACAGAATAAATGATTATGGTTCGGTTAAAATTTCTCTGGCAAGTCCGAATGATATTCGCAGTTGGTCGTTCGGGGAAGTTCGCAAGCCGGAGACTGTAAATTACCGTACATATCGTCCCGAGAAAGATGGTCTGTTTTGTGAGCGGATTTTCGGGCCTGAGAGGGACTGGGAATGCGCCTGCGGCAAGTACAAAGGCACTAAATTCAAGGGCATAATTTGTGACCGCTGCGGAGTTAAGGTAACTCACAGTCGAGTTCGGCGTAAGCGCATGGGGCATATTAATCTTGCCGCGCCGGTGATTCATATTTGGTTTTTCAAAGCGATACCGAACCATCTTGGCACTCTGCTCGCGATGAAGAGTGCCGATCTTGAAAAAATTATTTATTTTCAGGACTATGTTGTAACTGACGCCGGGCAGAGTCCTTTGCAGGTTGGTCAGCTCCTGTCTGAGGAGGAATATCGTGAAGCTGCAACAAAATATGGTGGGGCGTTTAAGGCTTCTATGGGTGCCGAGGCGATAAAAGAGCTTCTGGCAAATCTTGATCTGGAGTCATTGAGTGTTGAACTCAGGGCGGATATTACAAAGACCAGCAGCAAGCAAAAAATTAAGGATCTGACCAAACGACTCAAATCGGTCAATGCTGTTTTGAACAGCACTAACAAAGCTGAATGGATGGCCCTGGATGTAGTTCCCGTGATTCCCCCGGACCTGCGTCCGCTTGTTATGCTCGAGAGCGGCAATTTTGCTACAAGCGATCTAAATGATCTTTACAGGCGTATCATAAATCGTAACAGCAGGCTGAAGAAGCTGATAGACCTTAATGCTCCTGAGGTGATTATCCGGAACGAAAAACGTATGCTCCAGCAGGCTGTTGATTCACTGCTGGATAATAGTCGTTGTCGTCGTCCCGTGCTCGGAAGCAATAACAGGCCTTTGAAGAGCCTGACGGATATGATTAAGGGCAAGCAGGGGCGGTTCAGGGAGAATCTGCTTGGTAAGCGAGTTGATTATTCTGCTCGTTCGGTAATTGTTGTTGGTCCCCATTTGAAGCTTTATCAGTGTGGTCTGCCTAAGAAAATCGCGCTTGAGCTTTATCAACCTTTCATAATCCGCAAGCTGAAAGAGCGTGGGCTTGCTGATACAATAAAAAGCGCAAAGCGTATGATAGAGCGGCGGGATGATCAGGTCTGGGATGTTCTGGAGGAGGTTATCCACCTTCATCCGGTATTGCTGAACAGAGCGCCAACGCTCCACCGAATGGGTGTTCAGGCGTTTGAACCTGTGCTTGTCGAAGGTAACGCGATTATGCTTCACCCTCTTGCCTGCAGCGGTTTTAATGCCGACTTCGATGGCGACCAGATGGCAGTTCATTTGCCTTTGAGCATCGAGGCGCAGGCCGAGGCTCATACTCTGATGTTATGCACAAATAACATTTTTTCGCCTGCTGACGGTTCTCCGATGGTTAAACCTTCGCAGGATATGGTTATGGGCAATTATTACCTGACCTGCCTAAATCACGAGGAAAAGGGCGAGGGTATGGCGTTCCGTAATATTGAAGAAGCGATTACGGCTTATGATCTTGGGAAGATAAGCCTGCATGCTAAAATTAAAGTAGCGATACCGGAGGAACAGAAGGTTCTGGTTGATGAAATAACCGAGCGTTTTGTTCCCGGGTCGGGAGGAATAGCAAAAGAGAGGATACAATATACCTCGGGACGGAAGATTATAGAAACAACGGTTGGCCGTTGTATCTTTAACGATATGCTTCCTGACGGTATGCCGTTTTATAATATGACAATGGCTCAGAAGATGCTCGGTAGAGTTATCAGTGACTGTTACATTCTCACCGGTAGTGCGAACACTGTAGATTTGCTGGATAATATCAAAGAGCTTGGGTTCAAGCGTGCTACCTCGGCTGGGCTGAGTATTGGTGTTACTGATATGAAGATACCACCTAAGAAAGCTGAGATTATTTCCCAGACTGAAGAGCGGGTTGAGAAGATTCACAGTAATTATCTCGCGGGTGTTTTAACGGAGCGCGAGCGTTATAACCAGATTATTGACGCCTGGACGCATGCCAGAGTAGCCGTTACGGGCGAAATGATGAAGGGTTTCCGTGAGGATAAGAAAGAAGACGGCACCCCTTATCTTAATCCTATTTTCCTTATGAGTGATTCTGGTGCACGAGGAAGCGTTGATCAGATTCAGCAGCTTGCCGGTATGCGTGCTTTAATGGCCAAGCCCAGCGGCGAGATTATTGAGACGCCGATTAAGTCGAACTTCCGTGAGGGAATGACGGTTGTTGAGTACTTCAGCTCGAGTCACGGCGCTCGTAAAGGGCTGGCGGATACTGCTCTTAAGACAGCTAATTCCGGCTATCTGACTCGTAAGCTCATTGATGTAGCTCAGAATGTCATTATCAGCGAGCGCGACTGCGGGACATTGCAGGGTATTACAAAGGCTGCGTTCAATGCGGGCGAAGATGGAGATATGCCGCTTTCAAGGTTAATAATAGGTCGTACGGCTCGTGATAATATCCGCAATCCGATTACCGATAAAATGATAGTGCATGAAAATGAGGTTATTACGGCCCAGGCCGCAGCGGGTATAGAGGAGTTGGGTCTGGATACTGTGCGTGTTCGCAGTCCTCTTACCTGTGACAGTGCCGTTGGTATTTGCGCTAAATGTTTCGGATGGGATCTTAGCACAAACAAACTTGTCGAAGAAGGCTCTGCTGTTGGTATTATCGCAGCCCAGTCTATTGGCGAGCCGGGTACGCAGCTTACGCTTAGAACCTTCCACACCGGAGGCGTGGCCTCTCGTGCCGTTCTTGAGAATAATCAAAAAGCCACCCAAGCCGGTAAAATTCAGTATCGGGATATAAACGCTGTTGAGGTTAAAACTGATTCCGGTTTTCGAACCGTGGCGCTAAAGCGTAACGGTGAGATAGCGTTGCTTGATTCTAAAGACCGTGAGCTTGACAGATTCAAAGTTCCTTACGGTTCATTGATAGCTGTTAAAGATGGTAAAAAGGTAAAGGGTGGCCAGGTTCTGTTTAGTTGGGATGCCCACCGCGTGCCGATACTTGCTGAAGTACCGGGCTTTATCAGATTCACCGATGTCGTAGAAGGTGAGACGATTCGTGTAGAAGAAGAGCGTAAGGGCGGCGTTGGCAAGCCTGTTGTGATCGAGCATAAAGGCGACAGGCATCCTCAGATAATAATTGAGGATAAGGACGGTAAAATACTGGATGTTCATTATTTGCCTGCAAAGGCCCATATTGAGGTTAAAGAGGGGCAGGAAGTTCAGGCAGGTGCTCTTCTTGCGCATCAGCCCCGTGAGTCAGCAGGTACTCAGGATATTACAGGTGGTCTTCCTCGCGTAACTGAAGTTTTCGAGGCACGCAAGCCAAAAGAGCCGGCGGCAATGGCGGAAATCAGCGGTAGGGTTGAACTCAAAAGTGATAAACGCAAAGGCAAGATGACGGTTGTCGTTCGCAGTGAGAGCGGGATGGAAAAGGAGCATCATGTTCCGCGAGACAGACATCTGAATGTTCACGCCGGTGATATCGTCGAGGCAGGTGACCAGTTGACAGACGGTCCTTTGGTGCCGCATGATATACTTCGCATTAAGGGAGAAGAGGCTCTTCAGCGGTATCTGGTAGAAGAAATTCAGAATGTTTACCGTTCACAGAATGTTAATATTGACGATAAGCATGTTGAAATAATTACTTCTCAGATGATGCAGAAGGTTGAGATTGAGTCCGTTGGCGACAGTTCATTTTTGCCGGGTGAGGTTGTAGGCAAGTTTGAGTTCCGCAGCGAAAATGAGAAACTCGCTAGCTCTATAAAAGTTACTAATGTTGGAGATTCGACCGATGTTCAAAAAGGTCAGATTTTAAGCAAAGATGAGCTTAGTCGTGTTAATGAAAAGATTGAGACAATTGGAGGAGAGCCTGTCAAGGGCAGGAAGCCACGGCCTGCGACGGCTAAAACCCTGCTTCTTGGTATTACAAAAGCTTCTCTCAGGAGCGACAGCTTTATTGCGGCGGCAAGTTTCCAGGAAACAACAAAAGTGTTGACAGGTGCGGCACTTGGTGGTAAAATTGATAACTTGTGCGGTTTGAAAGAGAATGTTATACTTGGTCACTTGGTGCCGGCAGGGACAGCGTTTAAGCCTCATCTGGAGCTTAAGGTCAAGCATCTTGCCAAAGCTCCGTTGCCCAGGGAATTCCGAGAAGAAATTCCTTCAGAAGAGGAAGAAACGGATCGCGGTATCAGGGAAGCATTGGGTATAGAGTAAAATCTGAAAAATTAAGAAGTAGATATTATATATTGGAAGGTAAGTATGCCGACAATAAATCAATTATGTAAGAATCCGCGACTGAAGCAGAAGAAACGCGTCGCCAAATCGGATATAAGCGGTAACCCGCAGAAAAAGGGTGTTTGCCTTGTGGTGAGGACGCAGACGCCGAAGAAGCCTAACTCGGCCCTTCGGAAGATAGCTCGTGTTAGGCTGACAAACGGTAAAGAAGTGAGCGCATATATCCCGGGCATCGATCATAATCTGCAGGAACACAGCACGGTATTGATTCGGGGTGGTCGTGTCAGAGACCTTCCCGGTGTTCGTTATCACATAGTTCGCGGGGTCCTCGATTGTGCCGGAGTTGACGGTCGTCAACAGGGTAGAAGTAAGTACGGAGCTAAGAAGTCAAAGTAAACGGGGCTTTAGAGCTTCGAGTGATAGTATTTAAGGATAATTGTAATGGCGAAGAAGTTTACCGCATCCAATGAACAGTTAAGACCTGATGCCAGATACAACAGCAAATTGGTATCTAAGTTTATCAATTGCCTGATGTGGGACGGCAAAAAAAGTGTAGCGCAGCGCGTATTTTATGACTCAATGGAAATTATTGGTAAGAAAGTTAGCGATGCCGAGCCCTTGGATGTATTCGAGAAGGCAATCAATAATGTAAAGCCTATGCTCGAGGTTCGCAGCAAGCGGGTCGGTGGCGCCAGCTATCAGGTTCCGATGCAGGTGAGCCCTCGTAGGCAGCAGTCTCTGGCTTTTCGCTGGATTTTGCAGACGGTTAGAGGCAAGAGCGGCCGGCCTGTTTGTGAGATTCTGGCTAATGAACTTGTTGACGCCTATAACGAGCAGGGCGGTGCGATGACGATGCGCGAGAATGTTCACAGGATGGCCAAGGCGAATAAGGCTTTTGCGCATTTCGCTTGGTAAAAATGATTCAACTACAACCTGCCGCGGTGGTTTTGGAAAACTGACCGTGGCAGTTTTCTTTCATGGTTCAAGGCTTTAAGGTGCAGAATTACGGCAAATGAGTAAATTACTTGAAAAAATCAGAAATATCGGGGTGATGGCCCATATTGATGCGGGCAAAACCACGATTACCGAGCGCATTTTATACTATACGGATAAGACATATAAAATGGGTGAGGTACATGAAGGTACTGCCGTAATGGATTATATGGAGGAGGAGCAGGAGCGGGGTATTACGATTATGTCGGCTGCCACTACATGCCCATGGGGCAGTCATAACATTAATCTGATAGATACCCCTGGTCATATTGATTTTACTGCTGAGGTTGAGCGGTCTTTGCGAGTTCTCGACGGCGCAGTCGCTGCTTTTGATGCAAGTGAAGGCGTTCAGGCTCAGAGCGAAACAGTCTGGCGACAGGGAATGAAATATGACCTTTCGATTATCTGTTTTATAAATAAGATGGATAAAGTTGGTGCTGATTTTTATATGGCTGTTGATAGTATTCGCGATAAGTTACTTGCCACGCCGATATTGATACAGATCCCGATAGGTAGTGCGGATACTTTCGAGGGAATAATTGACCTGGTCAAAATGAAAGCTCTATTTTATGATGTTGAGGAACTTGGCAAGAGCTATCATGAAGAGGAAATTCCTGATAAGTATAAGGCTGAGGCGGCAGAGAAACGGGCAGAGATGATTTCGCTGGCGGCGGAATTCGATGAAGAATTGATGGATAAATTTGTTCATGATGAGCCTATTAGCGAGCAGATGATTGATCGTGCTATTCGTAGGGGAACGATTGAGTGCAAGCTTAATCCTGTTTTCTGCGGTTCAGCCCTTCGGTACATCGGCGTTCAGCGTTTGATGGACGGTATTGTAGCGTATTTACCTTCTCCATTGGAAAGGCCGATTATATACGGCCATAAACCAAAAGACGATAAGCAGCAGATTGAGATTAAGTGTGACCCCTCAAAGCCGTTGGTGGGTCTGGTTTTCAAAATAACCAGCGATGTTCACGGTGACTTGAATTATGTTCGCCTTTACCAGGGAACTCTCAAAGGCGGCAGCCGTGTTCTTGACGCCACGCGTAATCGGCGAGAGAATATTACCCGCCTGTATGAGATGCATGCCGAAGATCGGCAGATAATTGAGCAAGCTCATGCCGGCGATATTGTTGCGGTAGTTGGCTTGAAGCAGACGCTTACCGGAGATACCATTTGTGATACCAAGCATCCGATTGTTTTGCCAAGCATTACTTTCCCTGAAACAGTAATAAGTATGTCTATTGAGCCGGCAAGTTCCGCGGAGAAGCAGAAACTCGCCGATGCACTTGGCAAACTTCGTCGTGAGGACCCGACTTTTGGTTGTCAATATGAGAATGAGACCGGCCAGACAATAATAAGTGGTATGGGAGAGCTGCATCTTGAGGTTCTACAGCATAAGTTGGTTCGCGATATGGGGGTCAATGTCAGGGTTGGCAAGCCTCGAGTTGCTTACAAGGAGGCCATAATGGCAACCGCCGAGTCTGAAGGTAAATTCGTTCGCCAGACCGGCGGGCGAGGCCAATATGGCCATGTTGTATTACGGGTTGAGCCTAAATATACTGAGGATGGGCACTGGGAGCGAGAGATAGAGTTTGTCAATGAGGTGATAGGCGGTGCGGTGCCCAAAGAGTATATTGGACCAGTGGAAAGAGGTGTAAAAGACGGCCTTAGTAGCGGTGCTTTAATGGGCTATCCGATGGTGGGTGTTAAGGTAGCGCTTATTGATGGTTCTTCTCATCCCGTTGACAGTTCGGAACTGGCTTTTGAACAGGCAGGGGCAATCGGTGTACAAAACGCGATTAAAAAGGCTGAGCCGGTTTTGTTAGAGCCTGTGATGCGGTTGCAGGTAGTAGTTCCTGAGGAATATTATGGCGCCGTCCAGAGCAGCCTTATGGCTAAGAGAGGGCTGATAACCGACAGTAAACACCACGGAAATGTCTTGGTTATAGATGCGAAGGTTCCTCTTGCCGAGATGTTTGGCTATTCCAATGAGATTCGAGGGCTTACGGCCGGTCGGGGCACCTTTACGATGGAGCCGCTTAGCTATGAGAAAGTACCTGAACAAGTGGCTAATGAAATACTTGTTTAAAAAAATGCAATTTTTTGAGAAATTTACTAATAACTTCTTGACAGCGATGAATTTTGATGCTATTTTGCCAACTTTTCAGCCGTAGCGAGCAGAGTCAAGGACGGCTTTGCGTACCGAGTTGGGCTGTGGCATATCTGAATATTGTGGTCAAGGATGGAAGTTAAAATATCCGGCACAACGGTTTGTTGGCCGGCAGTCTTATAAGGAAGGCGATAATGCCGTATCGTTCGGTAAAGAGGCTTTCCTGCTATTCGATTAAAACGAATGACCAGGGTTGAAGTTTCTTCAGCTTTAGTTGGGATTTGTACATTCGATAAATCAGGGACTGGCGAATAATTTTGCAGGATATCTGTTATTAACGGCATTGGCCGACTTTTAAAGGAACAATATGGCTGAGGCGACAGAAAGAATACGAATAAGGATGGAAGCTTACGATCATAAGGCTCTGGATTCTTCTGCTAAGGAGATTGTCGAGCATGCTCGTCGTACGAATGCTCGTGTAAGTGGCCCTGTTCCGCTTCCTACGCGAATCGAACGATATACCGTTCTTCGCAGCCCGCATGTAAATAAGAAGGCGCGGGAACAGTTTGAAATGCGGACTCATAAGCGTTTGATAGATATTTTTGAAGCTAATCCCCGGACAGTCGAGGTTTTGAACAGGTTGGTTGTTCCGGCGGGTGTTTTTGTGAAGATCAAAGCCTGATTTGGGGAAGTTTGATAAGTCAGGTTTTTCGTTTACTTAAATAGGTAAGACCGGGTGAAAGTCGAAATGGCAATGATACTTGGAAAAAAAATTGGAATGACGCAGGTTTACGACGAGGCCGGTAATCGCCTGCCGGTTACTGTTATACAGGCCGGTCCATGTACGGTTACTCAGCTTAAGACAAAAGAAACCGATGGCTATGCTGCATTGCAATTAGGTTTTGACGATGTTAAGACTTCTCGTCAGCGTAAATCTCAGATTGGCCATGCTGCCAAAGCAGACAGTACTCCAAAGCGTTTTGTGCGTGAGTGGCGTATTGATGATGGTGAGGAGTATGAGGCGGGCCAGTCGGTAACTGTTTCGGCATTTTCAGATGACAAATGGGTTACGATAACCGGTACTAGCAAAGGTAAGGGCTTTGCCGGTGCAATGAAACGCCATGGTTTTGGCGGATTTCCCCAGAGTCACGGCACAAAAAGAGCCCACAGACGCCCCGGTTCGGTTGCTGCTTTCGCCAGTGATGCAGGGCATGGCGGCGATCTTAAAAAGGGCAAGCCAATGCCCGGGCAAATGGGTAATAAGACAATTACAAGCCGAAACCATAGCTTGGTTTCAGTTGATGAGGAAAATAATCTGCTTGTCGTTAAAGGGTCTGTCCCTGGCGCAGCAGGCAGCTATTTAATTATAAAGAGTTCACAGAAGAAGAAATAATTGGAGTTAACCGGTCGAATCATGATTGATCTGGCTATATACGATATAAACGGCAAGGAAGTCGATAAACTGCAGATAGACGAGGATGCTCTCGGCGGTCGAGTAAGACATAGCCTTCTTAAGCAGGCTATAGTGGCTTCTCATGCTAATAAATATGTTAGAACCGCTAGCACCAAGGGCCGAGGCGAGGTTGTCGGTTCAACCCATAAGTTGTTTCGCCAGAAAGGCACAGGAAATGCTCGCGTAGGTAATGCTCGAACGGGTAAGCGGGTCGGCGGCGGTGTAACATTTGCAAAGTCGGTTCGGGATTCTCGTCAGGATATGCCTAAGAGACAAAGGCGTCTGGCATGTGACTCAGCTGTGCTTGCTAAGCTTCTTTCTAATGATGTTCTGGTGGTTGATCAGATTAGCTTCGACCAGCCCAAAACCAGAGATTTTGCAAGCATGCTCGGGAATCTTAACATTGATCGAAGTTGTATTGTAGCAATTGGCGGCTATGATTTGAATGTTTATAAATCAGCGCGAAATATTCCTAAGATTCGCGTCATGCCGGTTTCGGAATTGAACGCCGGTGATATTTGCAGGCATCGAAAGATGCTTTTTAGCAAGGATGCGATTGTTTCGTATCTGGAGAAAGCAAAAGCGGTTAAATAAGAAACTGAATATACAGGTAGTAAAGTGGACGAGCATAACATAGTAATTCGACCTTTGGTAACTGAGCAGTCGATGCATCTGGCAGGTAAGATTGGCGCCTATTCATTTGTTGTGAATAAGCAGGCTAACAAGGTGCAAATCAAGCGTGCTATAGAAAATCTTTACGGTGTCAATGTAGATAGGGTTCGTACGATGAACCGCCAGGGTAAATGGCGTCGTCGTGGAAGAAGTTTCGGTAAGACCGCAAGCTGGAAAAAAGCAGTAGTGTATCTTAAAGGCGAAGATCACATAGATCTGTTCTGATAGTAAGGCGAAGGCAGGACAATGGGCATTAGAATATATAAACCTACAAGTGCAGGACGGCGAAATTCGTCAGTAAACGATTATGCTGAGCTGACAACGGATCGGCCGGAGAAATCGCTTTGCAGGCGTATCGGTAAGTCCGGTGGTCGCAATCATCACGGAAAGACTACAACGAGATTTCGTGGCGGCGGAGCGAGAAAGATTTATCGCGTAATTGATTTTAAGCGTGATAAAGATGCTGTGCCCGGCAAGGTTGCAAGCATTGAGTATGATCCGAACCGTAACTGTTTTATTTCTCTGGTAAATTACGCCGATGGCGAGAAGCGTTATATTCTTGCTCCGCATGGTATCAAAGTTGGAGACAGTGTTGTCAGCGGCTTAAAGGTTGAGCCCAGACTTGGCAACGCCATGCCCGTTAGTGCGATTCCGGGTGGTATGGAAATTCATAATATAGAGATGAATGCAGGGCAGGGCGGTAGATTGGCTCGCGTTGCCGGCAGCAGTGCTCGAATTGTTGCCAAAGAGGGTAATTGGGTTACCCTTATTCTGCCAAGCGGTGAAATGCGAATGGTTCGTGCCGAGTGTCGCGCGACAATAGGCAGGCTCAGCAACCCTGAACATCAGAATATTCGTATCGGTAAGGCAGGCCGCAACCGACACCGCGGTCGCAGGCCGCATGTCCGCGGCAAAGCGATGAACCCTGTCGCTCATCCCATGGGTGGTGGGGAAGGCCGAAGTAACGGCGGTCGTCATCCATGTTCACCTACAGGTGTGTTGGCTAAAGGCGGCAAGACTCGTAAAAAGCATAAGACCAGTAATAAACTGATTATTAGAAGAAGAAAAAATGTTCGCCAGGGTCAGTTGGTATTATAAAACATTGATCTGGAGATAAAAAATATAGAGGTTATTGAATGGGAAGATCATTAAAAAAAGGCCCGTTTGTAGATGAAAAATTATACGGGAAGGTTATGAAACATAGCCAGAGCGGTTCTCGTGAGCCAATCAAGACTTGGGCAAGGCGATGCACGATTATTCCTGAGTTTGTGGGTTTTACCTTTATGGTTCATAACGGCAGAATGTTTCATAGAGTTCTTGTAACTGAGGACATGGTTGGGCATAAGCTTGGTGAGTTTTCGCCGACTCGGACTTACAAAGGTCACGCTAGTAAGAAATAATTCAATTGATAATATATTTGTATCCTGATTTTTGACGGGGTAAAGCAAATAGAAGGTTTTGTGAAATGTTGAGTGCTAAAAAGCTAAGAGAACTTCGCCGAGAACGCGGTGTCAGCATAGACGAGCTTGCTGATCAGATTATGCGAGGCGGACTGGATAAGAAAAAAGCCGTATCGGCGATAAAGAACTGGGAAAAAGGCAAGTTCAAACCTATCCCGCGAAGAGAAGATGTTCGTGGTCTGGCCCAGGCGCTGGGTGTTGAAGTTACGGAAATCCAGGATTGGGTAAGTTCCTGTCGATTTGCTCCGATGTCGCCGACGAAAGCCAGGCTGGTAACAGAGCTTATTGTTGGTCGTCCTGTCCAGGATGCTATGGATATTCTGAAGTTTACACGGCGGCGCGCTTCACCGGTGGTTAATCAGGTGCTTAAGGCAGCGATCGCTGACGCTGACGAGCAGGATGCGGAGGTTGATGAGTTATATGTGGCTGAGGCTCGTGTCGATGACGCTGGTATCAGGCCGGGTACAAAACGATGGATTCCGAAGGACAGAGGTAGAGCTCACCCGATTCAACAGAAGGCATGTCACATTTATGTGACAATCACGCAAGAGTAGATAAGGGTGGCATAAGGATAAAGAGGTAAGCATGGGTCAAAAAGTATCACCGATAGGTTTTAGAACCGGTATTAGGCTTCCATGGTCGAGTACATGGTATGCATCCAAGAAAGACTACGGATCGCTGCTTGTAGAAGACACAAAAATTCGGGAGCTGGTTGATAAGAAATATAACCGCTCGATGCCTAAAGGAGCGGTGGCTAAAACTGAGATAGTTCGTACCCGTAACGAGATTAAGGTTACGCTTCATAGCGGAAGACCCGGCGTTGTAATTGGTCCGCGGGGAAATGAAGTGGATAAGCTGCGCGAAGAACTCGAAGATACGACAGGCCGAAAGATTAGTGTAAATGTTATCGAGGTAAAAAACCCTGATTTAGATGCAGCAATAGTTGCGCAGGGTATTGCCGAACAGTTAGGTAAGCGTGCCTCATTTCGGCGCACAATGAAGCAGCGGTGTGAAGCCGCGATGAACGCCGGAGCCAAGGGTGTTAAGATAATGTGTGCTGGCCGTCTTGCCGGTTCTGAAATGGCAAGGCGCGAGACGCAGAAGCTTGGCAGTATTCCGTTGCATACATTGGATGCGGATGTTGATTATGCCGCCGATACTGCCAGGACTACTTACGGGGCAATTGGTATTAAAGTCTGGATTTACAGAGGCAAATATGGTGACCAGGAACCTGTGCCCGTCCGAAGACCTGCCGGAGGCGGTGGCCGTCGAGGTCCTTTCGGTGGTGGAGGCAAAAAATAAAGTAGTAATATCTGTTGAGTTGGATTTCTTATAGAAGGTAAAAAAGATGGCTTTAATGCCCAAAAGAGTAAAGTTTCGTAAAAGCCAACGCGGCCGAATGAAAGGCAATGCCACGCGTAACAATTTTGTTGCGTTCGGTGAATACGGATTGCAGGTGCTTGAAAGCACTTGGATAACAGCAAGGCAAATTGAGGCCGGTCGAGTAGCGGCAACGCATTTTTTGCATCGCGAAGGTAAGGTTTATCTTCGGGTTTTTCCGGATAAGCCGGTTAGTTCTAAGCCCCTCGAAACTCGAATGGGTAAGGGTAAGGGTGAGCCGGAGTTTTGGGTTGCTCCCGTCAAGCCAGGAACCGTTATTGTTGAGATAGGCGGAGTTACGGAAGATACTGCTAAGCAGGCTCTTGTTCGAGTAGCCCATAAGATGCCGGTTCGATGCAGATTTGTGAAACGCAGGCATTCACTGTAAAGGTTTGGTAAATAATGAAAGCGCAACAATATCGAGAAATGAGTATAGATGAACTTCAAAACGGCCTTGAAGAGCAGCAGAGAAAGTTGTATGACTTGCGCAGTCAGGCTGTGACGGAAAAGCTTGAAAATAGTAAAGCGTGCAAAAATGTTCGACGCGATATCGCTCGGATGAAGACGATAATAAAAGAAAAAGAGCAGGCAGCGTTATAACTCGATAAGTCGAGGCTGATCAGGAATTGAAAATGCAGGACGAAAAACGAAGACGCGAAAGTGCCATAGTAGTGAGCAAAAGCGGCGATAAAACAGTTAAGGTTGCGATTTCTTATAAGATTCGGCATCCTAAGTATGGAAAATTTATTAACAAGCGTACTACTCTGGCGGCTCATGATGAGCAAAATCAGGCAAATGTCGGCGATAAAGTTGAGATTATTGAGAGCAGCCCTTTCAGTAAGACAAAAAGCTGGCAGGTAGTAAAAGTTTTGCAGACGGCATAAAACTGCTGGGGCAGTTATTGAGATAGGTGAAGGAGCGTATAAAGTGATTCAGCAGGAAACAATGCTAAATATCGCGGATAACAGCGGCGTTAGACAAGCCCAGTGTATCCGGGTTCTTGGGCGCAGCGGTGCTCGCGGCAAAGCTACCAGGCCAGCAGCGGGCATTGGTGATGTTGTCACCGTAGCGATTAAGAAGTCGTTGCCCAGTTGTCAGCTTGACGATAAGAAGGTTCACAAATGTGTGATAATTCGCACTAAGGATCCTATCAGGAGGCCTGACGGTAGTTATGTTCGCTTTGACAGTAATGCGGCAGTGATGATTGATGCCGAAAGTAATCCGATAGGCACTCGCATATTTGGTGCGGTTGCTCGTGAGCTTAGAGAGAAGAATTATATGAAGATTATCTCGCTTGCCAGCGAGGTTGTATGAGTTAATTGAATAGATTTGGATTGTAGAGATATAAAATGGCTATACATGTAAAAAGAGGTGATGTAGTGCAGATTATCGCCGGAGACGGCAAGGGTGCGACCGGGCGAGTACTGCATGTTTATCCATCCAAGGGGCAGGTTATTGTGCAGGGCCAGAACATTGCTAAGAAGCATGTCCGTCCCTCTCAGCGTAATCCGCAGGGTGGCAGAATATCGGTTGAAAAGCCCATAGATATAAGCAATGTATTGCCGGTTAATCCGAAAACTGATAAGGGAACTCGTGTCCGATACATGACAGGGGCTGACGGAAGCAAGAAACGCGTGGCAACCGACGGAGCCGACATAGGTACGATTAGAAGAGCGAAATAAAGTTAATTATTATAACAGGTAAGTAATGGCACGTTTGCAGGATTTGTATAAGTCAACAATAGCATCTCAGATGGTTAAGGAGTTCGGTTACAAGAACCAGATGGCTGTTCCGAGGATGGTAAAAGTGGTGGTGTCAATGGGTGTTGGTCGTGCTTGTCAGGATAAGAAGTTACTGGATAGCGCAAAGAAAGACCTTACGCTAATTGCCGGTCAGCAACCTGTTGTTCGCAAGGCGCGTAAGAGCGTGTCGAACTTTAAGTTGCGCCAAGGCCAGGAGATAGGATTGAAAGTTACATTGCGCCGTGTCCGGATGTATGAGTTTATGGATAGGCTGATTAGCCTGGCGATACCTCGGGTTCGTGACTTTCAAGGGCTGGACCCGGATAGTTTTGATGGCAGGGGTAATTACTCGATGGGACTCAATGAACAGAGTGTTTTCCCGGAAATAGACACCGGAGCGATTGAAAATACGCAGGGTATGAATGTTACATTTGTTACAACCGCCAACACTGACGAAGAAGCACGGCGGCTTCTAACATTGTTCGGAATGCCGTTTCGCGGAGCTAAGGAAGCGGCAGCGGCCGTAGTAGGATGAGTTAATCGCTGTATTGCGAATTAATATGGGAGCATAAATTTAATGGCAACCAAGGCAATTATAAATAAATCGAAGAAGCCGCAGAAGTTTAAGGTAAGAGAATATACGCGTTGCGAACTTTGTGGACGTCCTCGTGCGGTTTACCGGAAGTTTAAAATTTGCCGGATTTGTTTCCGTAACTTGGCAAACGAAGGTAAGATACCCGGTGTAAAGAAAGCGAGTTGGTAATAAGGGATGTCCCGACAGGGAATTAACGGAGTCTTAATTTATGAGCTTAAATGACCCGATAGCTGATATGCTGACAAGAATTCGCAATGGTTTTCGTGCGAATAAGGAAACGGTGGAGGTTAAGGCCTCTAAGCTGTGTGAAGGACTGGCGCAGGTTCTTAAAACAGAAGGATATATCAATGACTATGATCGCATTGATGACGGCAAGCAAGGAATACTTCGTATTGATTTGAAGTATGATAAGCTGGGTCGTCCGGCGGTTACAGAGATACAGAGAACGAGCAAGCCGGGCAGGCGTATCTACTCGAATGTGGACGATTTGCCTCATGTGCTTGACGGGCTTGGCATTGTTGTGGTTTCGACAAGTAA
>Ga0207421_10001568_pt1 | contig 29164 bp, 17 predicted proteins | sample SodLakKL_010_SED_4_FD_187542 | JGI IMG/M metagenome (GOLD analysis project Ga0207421, IMG submission 187542) | Alkaline sediment microbial communities from Lake Tanatar, Kulunda Steppe, Russia - 8KL_010_SED (SPAdes) (version 2) | ecosystem: Environmental > Aquatic > Non-marine Saline and...
TTACGAATAATTTTTTCGCCGGTTTTTGAATATAATTATTACATGGCAGATAATAGAAGAGTAATGCCGGCATGAGAAAATCAGTAAACCCTAATTAAACTAATTTTCAATAAGTTATTATAGTATGTCAATTAATTTCATCTCTTTTGGCCGCATGGACCCCCATGTTTGTTCATCTTATTTTGTCTGCCAAAGGCTGATGGGGGTTCAACTATCGCTTCAGATACTGCCGGTCGTAATACTTTTGATATTCACCCGAGCATACACTGGTTAACCAGCTGCTGTTAGAGAGATACCAGTCTACGGTTTTTTCCAGACCGGTTTTGAAGTCTACAGAGGGTCCCCATCCCAGCTCTTTTTTCAGTTTTGAAAAATCTATTGCATACCTTTTGTCATGACCCGCTCTGTCTTTTACAAAAGTTATAAGTTTCTCCGAATCACCCGGATTTCTGTTAAGTTTTTTATCCATAATTCTACAAAGAAGCCTGATCAAATCAATGTTCTTCCATTCATTGTCACCGCCCACATTGTATGTTTCACCTATACGCCCTTTGTGATATATCAGATCAATGGCATCGGCATGGTCGTAAACATATAGCCAGTCCCTTATATTTTCACCTTTACCGTAAACAGGAATGGGTTTGTTGTTTTTGATATTGTTAATAGCAAGCGGTATGAGCTTTTCCGGGAACTGATTGGGTCCGTAGTTGTTCGAGCAGTTAGAGATGATTATGGGTAGTCCGTAAGTATAATGATAAGCTCTGACAAGATGGTCTGAACTTGCTTTAGAAGCAGAATAAGGACTCCTCGGATTATAAGGTGTCGTTTCGGTAAACTTCCCTTTATCGTCTAACGACCCGTATACTTCATCTGTGGAAATATGGTAAAAAAGTTTTCCGGAATACTCTCCTTCCCAGTGCTTTTTTGCTACGTTTAAAAGGGCAACCGTTCCTATGATATTGGTTGTAATAAATTCCATTGGCCCCGAAATCGATCGGTCTACATGAGATTCTGCGGCCAGATGAATAATGCCTTCAAATTTGTACTCGGAAAAAAGCTTCTCAAGCAGGTTTGTATCCTTTATATCTCCTTTTATGAATTTATAGTTTTCCTTTGATTCTACATCTTTCAGGTTTTCAAGGTTCCCGGCATATGTAAGGTTGTCAATATTAACAATCCTGTAGTTCGGGTACTTGTTTACAAAAAGTCTCACCGTGTGTGAACCTATAAAACCGGCACCTCCGGTTATCAGCAATGTTTTAGTGCTCATATCTTTTGTTGTTCTGGGGTTGACTGTTTTAAAAATGTGTTTAATTTAATTTATTGCAAATGGTCAGCATATCCCGTTTTTGTTACAATACTGGATCCACTTCCAGGCCGAACGGAGTGTTTCTTCAAGAGGTATTTTTGTTTTCCATTTCAGCTTTTGGTTTGCCAGTGAGGGGTCTGCCCATATTTGTTCAATGTCGCCCGGCCTTCTGCCGGTTATTCGGTATTTAAGTTTAATATTTGCAGCTTTTTCAAAAGCTTTTACCATTTCCATAACTGAAACTCCCTTACCTGTGCCAAGATTGAATATTTCGTAATTATTTTCATTTTTTCCTTCAATCAGCCGGTAAATTGCAACAACATGTGCTTTTGCAAGGTCGACCACGTCAAGGTAATCCCTTATGCATGTTCCGTCGGGAGTATTATAATTGTCACCGTAAATGTTTACTTCCGGATATTTACCTATAGCTGCCTGTGTTAGGAACGGCACAAGATTATCCGGCCTGCCGTGCGGGAGTTCGCCTATCAGGGCGCTTGGATGATTGCCTATAGGGTTGAAGTACCTTAATATAATACTTTTAACTTTACAGCTGGCTTGCAGAGAATCCTCAATTATTTCCTCGCATATGCGCTTGGTATTCCCGTAAGGTGAAACGGCTCTTTTTACCGGGGTGGATTCGGTTACCGGCAATTTATCGGGCTGTCCGTACACTGTGCATGAACTTGAAAAAACAATATTGCTTATATGGTGTTTATTCATTTGTTCAAGCAGATTCATTAATGAATTCAGGTTATTGCTGTAGTACTTCAGAGGGATTTCTACAGACTCGCTCACTGATTTGAAAGCAGCAAAATGTATAACTGCCTCAATGTCGTCATGTTCAGAGAAAAAAGCCTCCAGCTCCTTAGGGTTGCACAGGTCAATTTTTTCAAATTCAGGTCTCTCGCCTGTAATTTTTTCAATTCCCTCAAGCACTTCAATGATTGAGTTTGAGAGATTATCTGCTATAACAACTTTAAAGCCGCTATTAATCAGCTCGACGGCAGTGTGTGAACCTATGTAGCCTGTTCCGCCTGTAACCAGAACTTTTTTTTGCATACTTGGTTTTATTTTCCAGTTGTTTTAGTTTAAAGGCTCCAGTAAGTAAGATTATTCTCCCTGAAGTTTATTTTGTTTCTGTATATCCCTTTAATATCAACAAGTATTCCGCCAGGCGCAGAAATCTTCCTGAAGTATGTCCCGTCAAGGCTGACATATTCTTTATGATTAACGGTAACTATAACGGCGTCATAACCATTGGTTATCTGGTTTTTCATTTCAAATCCGTATTCTTCTTTTACTTCATCCGGGCAGGCATGAGGATCGACCACATCAATGCTTTTTACACCGAAAGAGACCAGTTCGTTGTAAACATCAACAACTCTTGAATTTCTTATGTCGCTTACATTTTCCTTGAAAGTAACTCCCATAATGAGAATACGCGCATTTTTTATATCCTTGTCGGCAGCCACTATTTTTTTGATAGTTTGTTTTGCCACGTATCCCCCCATTGAATCGTTGATAAACCTTCCGGAATTGATAATCTGTGCATGGTAACCAGTCTCCCTTGCCTTATATGTCAAATAATACGGGTCAACTCCTATACAATGTCCTCCCACCAGCCCGGGGAAGAAATTCAGAAAATTCCATTTGGTTCCGGCTGCTTCAAGTACTTCATAGGTGTTTATGTTCATTTTGTTGAAAATGATCGAGAGCTCGTTCATAAATGCAATATTGATATCCCTTTGGGTGTTCTCTATCACTTTGGCAGCTTCTGCAACTTTTATTGAGCTGGCTTTATGTACTCCGGCTTCAATTATCAGATCGTAGACTGAAGCTATGTTTTCAAGTGATTCATTGTCGCATCCCGATACCACTTTTGTGATTCTTTTAATGGTGTGCTCTTTATCACCCGGGTTGATGCGTTCCGGAGAAAAACCTACTTTAAAATCTTTTATATACTTCAGACCTGAAGCCTTTTCAAGTACAGGGATGCAGTCCTCTTCAGTGCAGCAGGGGTAGACCGTTGATTCAAATACCACATAATCGCCTTTTTTGAGAGCTTTACCTACAGTTTCTGTGGCACTGAGAAGTGGAGTGAGATTGGGAAGTTTGTGCTCGTCAATGGGGGTGGGTACGGCAACTATATGAAAATGAGCTTTTTTCAGATCTTCCGGATCGGAGGTAAAATGAATATCACATTCTTCAAAATCTTTACTGCTCAGCTCCCTGCTGGGGTCTTGTTTATTTCTCATCATTTCAATGCGGCCGGGTTTTATGTCAAAGCCTATCACGGGTATTTTTTTTGCAAATTCAAGTGCAATTGGAAGACCTACGTAGCCCAAACCTATAACTGATATTTTTCTTTCCTTGTTTTTTAATTGTTCGTACATCAATTTTTGTTTTAAGTTTGTAATAAGTTTTTTTATAATATTTTTTGCAGGTAAGGATGATAATCCCCTCGTAATCCTACCGGCTTGGAGTTTCGTATAGCATATACCGTGTCTATTGAAGCCCTTGCTTCATTTAACCCAAACCCGCAACCTTCAAGTATCTTTTTGTAGCTTTCTGTGTGGAGATCTGCAAAACCTTTGCTGAATTCAATTTCCTTGTTGTCTACTTTTATTGACCTGAAGGTTTGCTGACCTTTTTGTTTAATGTCCCGGGGCAGATCGCTGTGATCAATACTCAACAGCCACCTTACCCTGGCCTTCTCAAGCTTCAGAAATCCGGCAGCTTTGTCTTTATCTGAATGATGAACGATATTTTCTTTTACATCACCAAAAATCCATGTAAGCATATCAAAAAAATGGACACCTATATTTGTGGCAATTCCCCCCGATTTTTCAGTATTGCCTTTCCATGAAATATGGTACCATTTCCCCCTGCTTGTTATATAATTAAGGTCAATGTCGTAAACTTTTTCTGCGGGGTCTTCTTCGATTTTTTTCTTAAGTTCCAAAATTGAGGGATGAAGTCTCAGTTGCAGGATATTATAGATTTTTCTGCCTGTTTCCTTTTCCATTTCTTCAAGTGCATCAATGTTCCATGGATTGAGCACCAGGGGTTTTTCGCAGATTGCATTGGCACCCTGACGAAGGGCAAATCTTATGTGAGAGTCGTGAAGATAATTCGGAGAACAAATACTTACAAAATCAACTTTTGTTCCCGTACGCTTAAGTTTGTCAATATGCCTGTCAAAGCGTTCAAATTCGACAAAAAAGTGGGCATCAGGAAAATACCCGTCAATGTTTCCCACACTGTCAAATTTGTCAAGGGCGGCCAAAAGAGTATTATTTGTATCTTTTATCGCTTGAAGATGCCTTACTGCAACAAATCCGGCAATACCTATCAGAGCGAAATTTTTAGTGTTTAAAGTCATCTGGCTTAAAGTTTAAATTTAAAATAGTGCCGGGGGTTTAATCAGCCATTTTCTTCTGTGGCTTTCTTATACCACGGGATGATTCCTGGAAGTAGAAATCTCAGGATATAATCCTAACCCGGTTGTCTTTCAACATGTATTTATCTCCGCTTTCAGGGCAGGTAGCCTCTCCTTGACTGTTAAAATGGAGCCGGTGGCCGTATTCACTCATCCAGCCGGCCTGCCTTGCAGGGTTGCCTAAAACAAGAGCATAGTCAGCCACTTCTTTTGTTACTACCGCTCCTGCACCAACAAATGCAAACCGGCCTATGTTATTTCCGCAAATTATTGTGGCATTTGCCCCTATGGTCGCCCCTTTTTTGACTATTGTTTTCATGTATTCATCTTTTCTTGCTACCGCGCTTCTGGGATTTATCACATTGGTAAATACCATGGAAGGTCCCAGAAAAACATCGTCTTCACAAATTACTCCCGTGTATATAGATACATTATTTTGTACCTTGACATTTTTTCCCAGAATAACACCGGACATTACAACAACATTTTGCCCGAGATTGCATTTTTCTCCAATTACCGCCCCCGGCAAAATATGACTGAAATGCCATATGCGTGTACCTTCTCCTATTTCACAGCCCTGGTCAATTACAGCCGTTTCGTGTGCAAAAAAATTATTTTCCTTAGAGTTCATATTAACTGAACTTTAATTGAGATATTCGTTAACTTTTGTTGTTATATATGACAACTGCTCCTGATTTAATTCGGTATGCATAGGCAGGGATATAACCGTTTTACTCAGTTGCTCCGCAACCGGGAAATCACCTTCGGTGAACCCTAATTTTTTGTATGCTTTTTGCAGGTGAACAGGAACGGGATAATATATCATTGAGGGGATGTTTTCCGATTCGAGATACCGTTTCATCTCATCCCTGTCTGCACCGCCTGTTTTTAGAGTATATTGATGAAAAATGTGATCGGATTGTTCATAGCGCTGGGGAGTAATAATTTTTTTGTTGTTTTTAAACTCATTGTCGTAGAATTCTGCAGCTTCCCGGCGGCGAAGATTGTAGCTGTCCAGATGTTTCAGCTTGATGTTCAGAATGGCCGCCTGAATGGTGTCAAGGCGGGAATTAATGCCAACGGTTTCCTGGTAATATTTGGCTTTCATCCCATGGTTTGCCAACATTGTAATTTTCTCTGCCAGCTTGCTGTTATTTGTAAACAATGCCCCTCCGTCTCCGTAGCATCCCAGATTTTTTGTAGGGAAAAACGATGTGCAACCGATATCTCCTATTACACCCGCTTTTGATTTAAAGCCGTTTGAGTTTGTGTAATGTGCACCAAGAGCCTGTGCCGCATCTTCAATTACAATTAATCCGTTTTTGTCTGCAATATCCATGATTTTTTCCATATCGCAGCATTGACCATATAAATGCACAGGCATAACTGCCCTGGTTTTAGGGGTTATAGCTTTTTCAATTTTTTCCGGACATATGTTGAAAGTATTCGGATCAACATCTGCAAATACAGGCTTTAGGCCAAGAAGACAAATTGTTTCGGCTGTTGAAACAAAGGTGAAAGGAGTTGTAATTACCTCTTCCCCCGGATTTAGATCAAGTGACATTAAGGCAACCTGAAGCGCATCGGTACCGTTTGCGCAGCCAATCACATGTTTGACATCCAGGTATGATGCAAGGTTATCCTGAAAAGCATATACCTCAGGTCCTTTTATAAAAGCAGTGGAGTCAATCACTTTTTTTATGGCTTCCTCAATTTCCCGGCCGATTTTTTCATGCTGACCTTCAAGGTCAACCATTTTTATTTTTTGCATATCATATAATGATTATTTGTGAAACCTGATTCTATATTAACTTGAGCCAGACAGTTCACAAATTTATTAAAATATGCTTAATTAGCACAAGATGGTTAACAAATCAGTTATTGTGACAGAGTAATTCTTATAGCACAGGGATAAGTTGCCATCCGGATCTTTTTGGATCATCAAAATAATGGGGGCTCGTTTGTTCAGGCTTAATAATTTTCACTAATTTTGTAATAAATAAAAAAGATTTAAAAAATTGGAACTTTCTCATTACATAAAAGAGTTGCTATATCAGCATGATTGTGTAATTATTCCCGGATTAGGCGGGTTTGTTGCCAATTATCGTTCTGCTGAAATAGATAGCAGAGGGGGGATGTTTTACCCGCCGTTGAAATATGTGAGTTTTAATGTAAAGCTCAATCATGATGATGGCTTATTGATAAGCCACATAGCATCCCAAAAAGGGTTGGATTATGGGGAAGCGAAGAAACTGGTCCAATCGCAGGTTGACTATTTGTCAAAAAAGCTTATACGCGGGAAAAAAATCATCCTTGATGGAATAGGTGAACTCTATTTTGACAAGTCTGCAAATTTACAGTTTGACCCTGATCCAAATTCAAATTTTTCCACAGCTGCCTATGGACTGGCTCCTTTCTCCTTTCCTCCTTTGAAAGAGTATTATCAAAGCCAAAGCAAAAGTAAACATTACCTTGATAAGGAGCATACGGGCAGGAAAGGTGCCAGCAAGTATGTTAAGTATGCACTGGCCGGCATTCCGGTTGCTGCAGCAATCTTTTATGTTTCGGTGAAAACAGATATTGTAAGGGAGGCGGGGATGGAAATATCCACTCTTAACCCCTTTTCCATGAGAACTGACTCCGGAGTGTCACTTGAAGAACCCCGTGCTGATGAAGAAAAAGACCGCAATGCTGAAGCTTTGGAAAAACTCTCTTCCCAAAAAGAGGCGCTTTATTACAGGGAACAGGTGCAAAGAGATGAACAATCTGCAGAACCTGGGAAACATTACCTGATTGCCGGCAGTTTCCGTTATTACAAAAATGCTTTGGAACTTAAGAAAAGCCTTGAAGAAGAGGGTTATACCCCTCAAATACTTGAAGCGGACAATGGTATGTTCCGGGTGGCAATGGATGTTTTCACCTCAAGTGATGAAGCTTTGAGTGAGTTAAAAGCCAAAAAGCAAAAGCAGCCTGGTATATGGCTGCTAAGTGAATAGTGTATGCTCTTTATTTGTAAATTTCCCGGTTAATATTTCAAAAAGATCACTTAACTACTGAACCGTTCTGAATTTCACCCTCAGGTGACACAAAGACAAGCTTGCCCTGTGGATTTTCCGCCATAAGTATCATTCCTTGTGATTCTATGCCTCTTATTTTTCGCGGACTTAAATTTACAAGTATGCAGACCTTTTTGCCTTCAATGTTTGATGGCTCAAAATATTCAGCAATTCCTGCAACCACGGTTCTTTTGTCAATTCCCGTGTCTACTGTTAATTTAACCAGCTTTTTTGTTTTGGCAACCTTTTCGGCCTTCAGGACAGTTCCTGTACGAATGTCAACTTTGGCAAAATCCTCGTAGCTTATGTTTTCCTTTAAGGGCTCAACATCAGTTCCCTGTTCTTCCTGGGTCTTTGAGTTTTTCATTAGTTTATCGAGTTGTTTTTTTATTTCATTATCTTCAATTTTTTCAAAAAGGAGCTCAGGTTTGTTTATCGTGTGACCTGAAGGCAAAAAAGTGGTTTTTCCTATATCTTCCCAGGCTATTTTTTCAATATTCAGGGAAGCTTTAAGTTTCGCTGCAGAAAAGGGAATAAATGGTTCAATAAGTGCTGAAAGACTTGCAACTATCTGAAGGGAAATATTCAATATGGTTTCAACTCTTGCAGTATCTGTTTTGATAATAATCCATGGTTCGGTGTCAGCAAGGTATTTGTTGCCCAGTCTGGCCATGTTCATTGCCTCCTTCAGCGCTTCACGGAAACGGAATTGCTCAAGGTTATGTTCAACCTTGTTTTTTAACTGGGGCAATTCACTAAGGATATACATATCGTAGTCGTTAAGGTCTTTGCGCTCGGGAACTTTCCCGTTGAAGTATTTATGTGTAAGAACCAGTGCACGATTTACAAAATTGCCAAGTATTGCAACCAGCTCGTTGTTGTTGCGTGACTGGAAATCTTTCCAGGTAAAATCATTGTCTTTTGTTTCGGGCATGTTGGCGCATAAAACATATCGCAGCACATCTTCCTTGCCGGGGAATTCCTCCAGGTATTCATGTAACCATACAGCCCAGTTTCGTGATGTTGAAATTTTATTGCCTTCAAGATTCAAAAACTCATTGGCCGGGACATTCTCCGGAAGTATATAACTTCCTTCAGCTTTGAGCATAACGGGGAATATTATACAATGGAATACGATGTTGTCTTTACCTATAAAATGAACCAGCCGTGTTTCTTTGTTTTTCCAGTATTTTTCCCACTCGGCAGTCAGTTCCCTGGTAGCTGAAATATAGCCTATGGGTGCATCAAACCAGACGTACATAACCTTCCCTTTCGCACCTTCTACGGGGATTGGGACCCCCCAGGAAAGGTCACGGCTCACAGCCCGGGGCTGAAGCCCCTGGTCGAGCCACGATTTACACTGACCGTAAACATTGCTTTTCCAGTGCTTGTTTTCTTCAAGTATCCAAGCTTTTAAAAACTTTTCATACTTGTCAAGTGGCAAAAACCAGTGTTTGGTTTTTTTTCTCACCGGAGCACTGTTGGTTATGGCTGAACGGGGATTTATCAGGTCGTTTTGGTTAAGTGATGTGCCGCAGCTTTCACATTGATCCCCGTAAGCATTCTCACTGTTGCAATGAGGGCATGTGCCGGTTATATAGCGGTCGGAAAGAAATTGGCCGGCTTCCTCATCATAGTATTGATATATTGTTTTTTCCGTAAATACCCCTTTGTTGTGAAGGTTTTTAAAAAATTCAGAGGAAGTTTCATGATGGATAGCTGAGGAAGTGCGTGAATAAATATCGAAGGGAATACCCAGTTTTTCAAAGGATTCCTTATTCAGCAAGTGATACTTGTCGACAATTTGCTGGGGGGTTGTGCCCTGTTCTCTTGCTTTCAAAGTTATGGGGACACCGTGCTCATCCGAGCCACAAATATGAATTACATCTTTCTTTTTCAGTCGAAGGTATCGGGTGTAAATATCTGCCGGAATATAGACTCCCGCCAGGTGGCCTATGTGAAGAGGACCGTTGGCGTAGGGCAGAGCAGAGGTAATAAGGTGTCTTTTAAATTTTGATTCGGGCTTCATTATATAAAGTTTATGGTTTATGAAACTGGTGAAAACATATATTTGTCATTGTTGACAAAATAAGTTGTTAAAAATTAAGTAATATTATTGCATAGGGTTGTTTTATTTGGTGTATTCGGTGTTGCATTATTGCAAAAGCAAGCAGTTTACAAAAATAGTTTTTTTCGAATATGCTTACAAAGCCTTTTGTTAATAAATATAAAACATGTGTACCTGGAGTTTGAAATCACTATTTTTGCAATTTTACGTACAAATATGGTTAATTAAACTAATATTCGTATAATGGAATGTCAATTAAGTTTATCTCTTTTGGCCGCATGGCCCCCATGTTTATACGTCTTATTTTATGAGCTTTAGCTCATGGGGGGCATTTTGCAGGAATTAAATTTAAAGTAAAAAATGATATATCCCATCGGGTTTGAAAATAAAACCGGATTTTTCAGGATTCGGGAAATGCTCTCAGAGCTTTGCCTGAGTGCAGCGGGCAGCCAGTGTGTTGAAAATATGTCTTTTATGTGCGAAGGCAATGAGATAATGTTGCAAATAGAGCGCACTGAAGAGTTTCGTAAAATATTGAGCTTTGAAAAAGAGTTCCCACTTGAACGTATTCCGGATATACAACCCCTGCTTAAAAAAATTCGCATGGAGGGTGCATACCCTGAACCTGATGAGCTTTTCAGTCTTAAAATTATACTTGAAACAGGGCGGTCAATATCAAAGTTTTTTAAAGGTAAAAATTCTGAAAATTATCCGGTGCTGTCAGAACTGGGCCAAATGGTAAAGGTTTACCCTTTCATTCTGGGTATGCTTGAGAAGATAATACACAAAAAAGGCGGTATAAAAGATAATGCATCAAGTCAGCTTCTGCATATAAGAAAAGAAAAGACATCGCGTGAAAGTGAAATTTCCGGGCGAATACAGAGCATTTTAAAAAATGTGAAATCCGAAGGCCTTACCGACAAAGATGCTTCGGTGGCCGTTAGAAACGGCAGACTTGTAATTCCGGTCGGCAGTTCAAACAAGCGAAAAATTAAGGGATACATTCATGATGAATCGGCTACGGGCAAAACTACCTATATAGAACCTTCAGAAGTTGTGGAGCTGAATAATGAAATAAGGGAGCTTGAGCTTGCCGAAAAACGGGAAATTATACGCATATTAAAAGATTTTGCAGACGCCGTCAGACCTTACAACGAAGAACTTTGTGAGCTGCTTGATATTTTAGGTGAGTTTGACTTTATACGTGCCAAGGCTCTTTTTGCTTCCCGGATAGACGGGGTCAAACCGGTTTTCAAACCCGAGCCGCTTGTAAACTGGAAAGATGCGGTTCATCCTCTACTTTACCTTACATTCAAGAAGGAGGAAAAGGAAGTTGTTCCTCTTAATATTACACTCGACAGTGAGCAGCGCATTTTGGTAATATCCGGACCGAATGCCGGAGGTAAATCCGTATGCCTGCAAACAGTCGGGCTATTGCAATACATGTTTCAATGCGGGATGCTCGTTCCTGCAAGTGAGAATTCAGAATTCGGTTTGTTTGAGCAGCTGTTTCTGGATATCGGCGATGAACAGTCGATCGAGAACGATCTCAGCACTTACAGTTCCAGATTGATCAACATGAAATATTTCCTCAAAAACTCCAATGACAGAACTCTTATACTTATTGACGAGTTTGGTTCGGGAACCGAGCCGATTGTCGGTGGCGCCATTGCTGAAACGATTCTGCAGCAGCTCAATCGTATAAAAGTATACGGGGTTTTAACGACGCATTACACTAATTTGAAACACTTTGCTTCCTCAGAGAAGGGGATAGTCAATGGTGCAATGCTTTTCGACACAGGCGCTATGCAACCGCTTTTCCGCCTTGAAACCGGAAAGCCCGGAAGCTCGTTTGCTTTTGAAATTGCACGCAAAATAGGGTTGCCTGAAGAGATACTTCAAAGTGCTGCCGATCGTGTAGGAGAGGATCATGTGCGGTTTGACCGTCATTTGAAAGACATAATCAGGGATAAATATTACTGGGAGCGCAAGCGCAGAAATATCAGAAAGGCAGAGAAAAAACTAATGAACGACCTGGAGCGCTATTATTCCGAGCTGAAAGAATCTGAAAAAGAAAGGAAGAAAATAATAGAGAAGGCAAAGGCAGAAGCCCGCGAAATACTCTCCTCGGTGAATACCCGTATTGAGAATACCATAAAGGAAATCAGGGAGGCACAGGCAGAAAAGAAGACCACAAAAGCTGCGAGGAAGAAGGTGGAAAAGCTTAAAGAGAACTTGCAGACCGATGAGTCAGGGGATAAGAATTTGAGAGACAAATTAGAAAAGGTTGAAAACAGAATAAAGAATTTAAAAGGTGATGAAAGCAAGATAGAGGGAGAAGAAGCTGAAGGGTGTGATCAGCAGATCAAAAAAGGGGATATGGTAAAGCTTTCCGGTCAGGATCTGTCCGGTGAAGTAATGGATATTGACCGTGGTAGCATACTAGTTGCATTCGGAAATATGATTACAACAGTTAACCGCAACCGGCTTGAAAAATTAGGAGCCGGGAATAAAAATGAAGGGCAGGAAAAGATTTCATCTGCATATTCGCGTACTTTAAATATTAAAGAGCGCAGGATTAATTTCAGTCATGAGATAGATGTAAGGGGGATGAGGCCTGAAGAAGCATTAAAAAAAGCGGATGATTTTATAAACGAGGCGATAATGCTTGACATAAAAGAAGTACGTATATTGCATGGCAAAGGTGGGGGTGTTCTCCGCCAGGTTATCAGAAACTATCTTCGGGGGATGGATCTGATTAAAAAATATGGTGACGAAATTGTAGAGTGTGGCGGTGCGGGGGTTACTGTGGTTGAGCTGGGCGAAGAAAAAAGCTAAACCTGCCGCTGTGTTAAACAGCACAGGCTTAGCTTTTAATTAATTCTTGTTTTTTACTCATTGGTAAGATCGTCGTAGACTACATCACCATCAACGATAGTCATGACCACCTCGCTGTCAAGTATTTCCATGTGCGGTATTTCAAGGAGGTTTCGGTCAAAAACAGTTATGTCAGCAAACTTCCCGGTTTCTATTGAGCCTCTTATATCATCTTCAAAGGCTGCATATGCATTGTTGATAGTATATGCTTCAATAGCTTCTTCCACTGTTATGCGTTCCTCCGGGAACCATCCTCCCTCTGGAGTTCCGTCAAGTGTTTTGCGGGTAACTGCAGCATAAATCGAGTAACGGGGATGCACATGATAAAGTGCTGCGCTTGTGCCGGGCCAGTCAGAACCAAAACTCAGGGTAGCTCCGTGGTCAATCAGAGACCTGAATGCATAGGCTCCTTTACAGCGTTCATAACCTATACGTTCCTCCATCCATCTCATATCGTCGGATATGTGGTATGGATTTACTTCTGCTATTACATTCAGATCATCAAAGCGCCTAAAGTCTTCAGGTCTTATAACCTGGGCGTGTATAACCCTGAAACCTGTCAGATCGATACCCTCGTTTTTCAGCCTTTCATAAAGGTCAAGCATTTCAGCTACACCTCTGTCGCCGATAGCATGAATATTGGGTACAAAATCTGCTTCAAGGCCTGTTTTTATCAAGTCATACATCTTTTCCATGTCCCCTTCCTGCAGGTCCGGACAGTCGCTTGTATGGCGGCGCCAGTGGCCGTAATTATCAGGCTGGTCGTCATAGGGCTCAAAAAATAGTGCTCCGTGGGTGCCCATAATGCCGTCTATATAGCCTTTCAGGGCGCCGTATCGAAGCCAGTTGCATTCTTCCTGGGTTTCCGGATGCAATCCCATTGCTATGCCTTTTTCCTTTAATTCTTCGCCACGTGAGAGGTCGGGTCTTAGCCAGATACGACTTGTAAGCTCATCGTTTTTGTCCAGTTTTGTAAAACGCTCTACCTGTTCGGGTGTGGCAATATCATGAACCTCTACAATTCCGGCTTCCCTTAAAGCTTTGAGAGCAGCCCTGTTTTCATCCATTAGCCTTTCGTGTGATTTGGGTTCTATTGCGTCCCTCATAGCACTATATGCAGGCGTATCCCTGAAAATGATACCGGTAGGCCGGCCTTCCTCTCCAATTTCCATTCCCTCAACCGGTTCGTAATATAGACCGGCAGCTTTAAGTGCAGTTTCGTTTGCCAACCATTCCTGGTGATCGAAACGGCAGATGAAAACAGGGTTTTCCTGGCTGATATCGTCAATCATGTTGCGGTGGGGGCGCCACATTTCCCTTTCGTCTCTTCTTTCCCGGCCGGCATCACCCATAGCCCACTGCTCATAGGCGCCCCATAAGCCTTCGGTTATCCATTCACCCTCATCCAGAATGCCAGTAACCCTTTTTATTTCTTCTCTTAAACCTTCTTCACCGGAAACCGCCATAAGGTTGGCATCATTTATCAAGGCTCCGGCCCTGTTGAAATGCACATGACCGTCAATCATTCCGGGGGTTACAAAACTACCCTGAAGATCGACAACCCTGGTATTGTTGCCGATATGTTTTTCAATATCTTCTTCATTTTCATAAACCGCCGTGATAATATTGTCGGTTACAGCCAGGGCTTCCGCCCATGGCGTTTCATCGTTAACGGTATAAATGTAGCCGTTGCGCAGTACCAGGTCGGCTTTTTTTTCCGGTGCGCATCCGTAAACCAGCAGAATTGCCCCGGAGATGATCATAAAAAAAGATACAAAATAATGGAAGCCTTGTTTCATTGTAATTCCTCCTTTTGTTTAATAAAATGTGATTGAGCATTCCACGGCAATTTAATTATTTTTTTAAAAAAATACATCAGGAACTTCTTAATTTCCACCAAGTACAGGGAAGGAATTACAAATTTCCCGTTAACTCGACAATAAAGCTTTGTTTTTTGATATTATTTTTACTAAGTTGCACATAAGAAACTCCCTTATTGCCAGGATTTAAATAATTTGCTTTGTGATGAACCCCCATTGGCTTTCGGCAAAAAAATAAGATACAGATGAAAATAGCTTATATTGGGACCTATCCCCCAAGAGAATGCGGTATCGCCACTTTTACCAGGAACCTGATAAAGGCAGTTGGCGGCAATATATCCTCAAAGGATGTAAAGGAGCATGCCATGGTTATCGCGATTAATGATTCCGCGGAAGAGTACGATTATCCCGGTGAGGTAAAATTTGTAATCCGGAAGGAACACCAGCGTGATTATGTGGAGGCTGTCAAGTTCATAAATTTCAGTGATGCGGATGTATGTGTATTGCAACATGAATTTGGTATATTCGGAGGGGAAAGCGGGGTTTACATTCTGCCTTTGATCAACCGGCTTGAGATACCATTGCTGGTTACTTTTCACACTGTTTTAAAAAAGCCTTCATTTGTCCAGAAGTCAGTTGTTCAGCAAATAGGTGAAAAGGCTTCAAAAGTAGTTGTTATGAGTAAGCGTGCAGTAAGATACCTGAAAGAGATATACAATCTCGATCCCCAGAAGCTGGCACATATTGAACATGGTGTTCCGTCCTTCAAAATTCTGCCCCAGGAGGAGGTAAAAAAGAAGTTCAAATTTGCTGATCGTAAGGTTTTGTTTACTTTCGGACTGTTAAGCCGCAACAAGGGGATTGAAACAGTTATCAATGCTTTGCCTTCGGTAGTTGAAAAGCATCCCGATCTTCTTTACGTGGTACTTGGCAATACCCACCCCTCAGTCCTTAAGCACGACGGTGAAGAATACCGCAATTACCTTGTTCGGCTGGTAAAGAATCTGAAGCTGGAGAACAATGTGTTTTTCACCCGGCAGTTCATTGATGAGGAGGCTCTTTTTGAATACCTGACCGCATGTGATATTTATATAACACCCTATTTAAACAAAGATCAGATAACCAGTGGTACACTAACTTATGCGATCGGTGCAGGGGCGGCAGTTGTTTCGACTCCATACTGGCATGCCCAGGAATTATTGGCGGGGAACAGGGGGAAGATTTTCGATTTCAAAGATTCTGGTCAGTTGGCTTCAATCCTTATTGAGATTTTAGATGATTCCGCACTTTTAAAAAAGCTTCGTTATAATGCCTTTGAATATGGAAAACATTTAAGGTGGCCTGTAATAGGGGGAGAGTATCTTAAGGTCGCCGAAAAGGCGAAAAAGGATTATGTAAAACCTGTTACTGAAAAGTTCGTTATTGATCCCCAGGTTTTGCCTTCATTCACATTAAATCATATAAAAAGAATGACCGATGATACCGGTATTATACAACATGCCAAATTTGACATACCCAATCTGAAGGAAGGTTACTGCCTGGACGACAATGCCCGGGCACTGCTGATGGCCCTGATGGCCTATATGCGAAACCGTGAACGGCTTGCCTACGATTTACTGCCTATTTACCTGAGCTATATTCATTATATGCAGAATAAGAAGGGAACTTTCAAAAATTTTCTCTCCTTCAGCCGCCAGTTTCTTGACGAAGAAGGGTCGGAGGATTCATTCGGCCGCACAATATGGGCTCTTGGATATCTGATACATCATGCCCCGGGTTATTCCTATTATGAATTTGGGAAAAGTATTTTTTTAAAGGCAGTTCCCAATTTTGAAAAGCTGGAGCATCTGAAGGCAATTGCCAATACTGTTATCGGCATTTGTTATTATTTAAGGCGTCACAGTGAAGATAAAGAAATGATGGCTCTAATGCGGCGGCTGACACGGCGTCTTAAGGAAGCATTCAGGGGAAGTAGTAACAATGATTGGCATTGGTTTGAGCAGCAAATGTCCTATGACAACGGTATATTGCCACTTGCTTTGTTCCACGCTGCCGATGTGGGAGATGATGAAGAAACGCTTGATATTGCAAGGAAAGCTACACGTTTTCTCGAAAGTGTAACTTTCAGGAACGGTTATCTTGCTCCCGTGGGCAACAGGGGGTGGTTTAAAATGGGTTGCAAGTGCCCTGTTTTTGACCAGCAGGCGATTGATGTAATGGCCATGGTAATGCTTTATTTTCAGGCATATAAAACAACCGGCGATGATATCTACAGCGAGAAGATGTTCATCTCTTATATGTGGTTCCTGGGAGAGAACGAACTTGGACTGCCTGTGTATGATCATGAAACAGGAGGGTGTTGTGACGGGCTCAGTTCAGCAGGAGTAAACCGTAACCAGGGGGCCGAAAGCACCCTTGCTTATCTTATTTCGCACCTGACCATATTGAATGCACTTGAGTATGAATCACGTAAGGAAAAGATGGTTTTAAATGGATATAGTAAGAAGGTATAAAGAGAATCCAATACTTACAAAAGAAGATGTGCCCTATAAGGTGGCTACTGTTCACAATGCCGGCGTTATAAAACACTCAGGTGAGTATATAATGGTTTTTCGCTCTCATCTTTTGAACGGAAGGAGTATACTTGGACTTGCCCGCAGTAGTGACGGATTTTCCTTTTCTGCAGACCCCAAACCGTTTATGACACCGGCAAATGAAGGTATATTCGGAGTTTACGAAGAGTACGGCATAGAAGATCCACGCATAACATTTATTGAAGGTGAATTTCTTATTACCTACAGTGCATATTCGCGGCATGGCGTGAGAATAGGTTTGGCCAAAACGGTTGATTTCAAATCTGTTGAAAGGGTTTCACTTATTACAGAAGCCGATTACAGGAATGTTGTAATTTTTCCCGAAAGAATTAACGGTCTTTACGCCCGCCTTGACCGTCCTCATTCCCAGATAAGCCCATGGTCGATATGGATCTCATGGTCACCCGATTTACGTTACTGGGGTGATAGCAAGATAATTATGAAGCCTGTTCAATATCATTGGGATGAAATGAAAATAGGTCCGGGCCCCCCGCCTATTAAAACTGACAAAGGATGGCTTAATATTTACCACGGAGTATTCCAAACTATGGACGGGAGTGTTTACAGACTGGGGGTTGCCCTGCATGATCTGGCGGATCCTTCTGTAATAATATCTGTTGCCGATGAGTGGATACTTCAGCCTGAAGAGAATTATGAGCTAACAGGTTATGTTCACAATGTGGTATTTTGCTGTGGTGCCGTACCCGAAAGTGACGGCAGTGTGAAGATATACTGGGGAGGTGCCGACAAGGTTATGTGTGGCGGGGTAGCCAAAATAAATGATTTGGTTGATCTCTGCCTTGAAAGACCAAGAATACCGATGTAGATTTAGTTTTGCAAATAAGGCTTTACCTTTTTAAAATGAGTATTAAAGTAGCCGTTTTATCGCCGGTTGCATGGAGGACGCCCCCAAAGCACTATGGTCCCTGGGAGCAGGTTGCCTCTAATATTTGTGAGGGCCTTGTCAGCCGGGGAATGGATGTAACACTTTTTGCAACGGGTGATTCCCTGACCTCAGGAAAACTGCAATATACTTGCGAGCGTGGATATGAGGAAGATAAAGAAACTGATGCAAAGGTAGCAGAATGCATGCATATAAGTTACCTTATGGAGCAGGCTGGGAGTTTTCAGATAATACACAATCATTTCGATTTCCTGCCGCTTACATATACACGTTTGATTGATACTCCCGTTGTAACAACTATTCACGGGTTTTCATCTCAAAAAATAATTCCGGTATACCGCCGCTATAACGATATAAATTATTATGTATCCATAAGTAATTCCGACCGCAGTCCCCTTCTTAACTACACAGCCACTGTGTACAACGGATTGAATCCCTCTGATTTTACTTTCAGGGAAAAACAGGGAGATTACCTGCTTTTTTTCGGCCGTATTCACCATGATAAGGGCACCCGTGAGGCAATTGAAATTGCAAAAAAAGCCGGGATGAAGCTTATAATATCCGGAATTGTTCAGGATGAAGCCTATTTTAATAGCCAGGTTAAACCTTTTATTGATGATGAGCAGATTGTTTTTATGGGGAGTGCCGGACCGGAAAAGCGCGATTCCCTGCTGGGTGGTGCTTATGCGCTTCTGCATCCGGTGAATTTTGAAGAACCATTTGGGTTGAGTGTTGCCGAATCAATGCTTTGCGGAACACCTGTCATTGCCTTTAACCGGGGCTCAATGCCAGAGTTGGTAAAACATAATGAAACCGGTTTTCTGGTCTCAGATATTGAAGAAGCCGTGGAAGCTCTCAATAATGTACGGTTTATAAAAAGAGGCTGTTGCAGGGAGTGGGCGATGGCAAATTTCAGTGTTGAGCGAATGGTTGATGATTATATTAATGTTTACAAAAAAGTGCTGACCTAGAAAATGGTTACTCCCCTTTTTTCAAGCGTTTTAACAGATCGTCAACACTTACGGAAAAGAAGCCCGAACTGGTGTCAGACATTCCGTAAGGCACGAAAAGCTGCCTGTTATGTATAATACTGCCGCAGGAATAAACAACATTGGGCACATATCCTTCCCTTTCTTTCTCGTTGGGGATCAATAAAGGTTCTTTCAGGCGGCCGATTTCAAGGGTAGGATCTTCAAGGTCCAGAAGGCTTGCTCCAAGGCAGTAGCGTCGCATAGGACCAACCCCGTGTGTTACAACAAGCCATCCTTCGGATGTTTCAATGGGTGAGCCGCAGTTTCCGATCTGAATAAATTCCCAGTAATAGCGTGGTGCCTGTACAAGAGTAGGTTCGCCCCATATGTTAATATTTTCGGAAAAGCCAATATAACTGTTTATTCCGTCAACGCGCGAAAGCATAACATACTTTCCGTTTATTTTACGGGGGAAAAGTGCCAGGTTTTTATTCTGTGCACCTGTCCCGTGCAGTGGTTTAACCTTAAAGTGGTAAAAATCTCTTGTCTGGATCAGCTTTGGAAGCACTGTGAATCCGTCGAAAGCTGTATATGTTGCATAATATATAACTTTCCCGTTCATATGGGTGAATTTGACAAAGCGGGCATCCTCAATACCTTTTCGTTCGGCAAATGATATGGGAAATATGACCCTTTCGTTGATATGAGTATCCCGTGAAAAAGTCAGCTCATAATGTGAGTCGGCAACCCACATAATCTCTTCTGTGGCTTTTTGTTTTTCAGTGTTGGTATTGTTTACCCTGAGTGTTTCCTTCACAGCGTGCACAAGTTCACCGTAGATAAATGTCTCGTCAAGCTTATCCATTACCGATGAAACAACATCTTCCGGCAAGTTCATCTCTTTAAGCTTTGAGCAGAATTTACTTTTTTTGTACCTTTTGCGTTTTACAATTATTGCCTCTTCAATAAATCTTCCTGCTTTTTCAAAAAGAATTTCTCCTTTGGCATTTATCACACCTGTGTGGAAAACAATTGAAGAGATATGTCCTTCACCGGTAGCTCTGAAGCTTCCTATGATTCGCTTGCTTCCTTCTTCAAGGCCTGTCTGATCAGGTGATTCTACTATCGATGGGTTAAAGAATGCAGCTGATTCAACAGAGTATTCCATTGAGAAAAAAGAACCAATCAAAAGTTTTTTCTCAGTCGACAAATCACCTAAAGGGATATTTTCCTTCTCCATAAAATCTTTCACCTTTTCAAAGTGAAGCTGAAATTTTTTGGTTATGTTGCGATGTCGTCTTGAAAATTCCCGGAGTGTTTGAACAAGTGCCTGATGAGCTTCATTTTCAGGCATTGCAATGATCTTCTCAACCAGCGCAATTGTTCTGTCCGGTCCGTTATCAAAATATCTCATGATAACCTTTTGAAAGTTGGGGGTAAACCTGTTTTCTTTACGTGTAACGGGAATGCGCATATATCGGGTTTTGTTTGGAAATAATTATTTACTGTTAACCGGCCGTATACAAAAGTAAAGAAACCTTAAATGAGTATCCAAAAATAAATATAAACAAAATACAAACATTTTGTCAGAAAATATTTGTTAGTGCTGCCAACTTTTTTTGTAAGTGTCAAACTGACTTGATTTTTTTAGAAAATGTTTAATATATTTGGTTCAGGAAACAAGGTTGAAAGCTTTGGCAGATTTGTTGATGGTAAACATTAATGGTTAATAATTTGTTTAGCAATTAAAACAAAAACTTTATGGATAAAGAGCAAAATAACTTTTACGAAGAAGGATCCGTAAATGAGCAATCCGGAACAAGACCATCCGATCTTGTTGTTGTATCTGAAATATTACCCGAAAAAATAATAGTCGTTCCTGTTCAGCCCCGCCCAATTTTCCCGCATATTACGGTGCCGCTTACATTTACGGGCCAGGAACTTGTGGATGCCCTTAAAACAGCCTATGAAAAGCATAACAGGTACTTCGGAGTGGTTCTTGTTAAAGAGGAAGACAAGCAAAATTATATGAGGTCCCGGCTTTATGATGTTGGCGTTATTATGAAGATCTTCAAGATCAATCATACATCCGATGATACAATACAGGTTGTTGCCCAGGGACTTCAGAGATTCAGAAAAGTTCGCACTTTGCAGACCGATCCTTTTATCAGGTGGGAAGTAAAGCCTCATTATGAAAAGCCGGAAAAGCATGATGAGGAGCAGAAATCATACACAATGGCAATAATGTCTTCGGTAAAGGAGCTGTTCAAGCTTAACCCCATAATGCAGGAGCAGCTTAAAATGATATTGAATCAGGTCACATATGATCAGCCGGAGATATTGATGGACTCGGTTGCTTCTGTATTGTCAGCTGAACCTGAAAAACTACAGGATCTGCTGGAGACTTTCGATGTTTATAAGCGTAGCGAAAAATTGCTTTTACTGCTGAAAGAAGAGATACAGCTTACCGAAGTTCAGCAAAAGATAAAAAAGCAAATCGAGGAAAAAGTATCACAGCAGCAAAAGGAGTACTTTCTTAGAGAGCAGTTAAAAGCTATCAAAAAGGAGCTGGGGATAGAAAAAGATGATAAAGCTGCTGAAATTGAAAAGTTAGAGCAAAAACTTAAAAATCTTAAGCTTACCGAAGATGCTTCAAAGGTAATAAGGGAAGAGATGGAGAAACTGCAGATGCTTGAGCCGGTTTCTCCCGAGTTCCATGTTACCAGGAACTATCTTCACACACTTACCGAGCTTCCATGGGGGATATATTCCAAAGATAGCAAAGACATAAAAAAGGCCCGCAAGATACTTAATGAGCAGCATTATGGTCTTGATGACGTTAAAAAAAGAATACTGGAGTTTATTGGTACTATAATCAAGCGTGAAAGTGTTGCCGGGTCAATTATATGTCTGGTTGGTCCCCCGGGAGTGGGGAAAACTTCCGTCGGCCAGTCGATTGCTGATGCCATGGACAGAAAGTTCTTCCGTTTTTCACTTGGAGGCATCCGTGATGAGGCTGAAATAAAGGGTCACCGGCGCACCTATATTGGAGCTATGCCGGGGAAAATAATGCAAAGTCTGAAGAATACCGGAACTGCCAATCCGGTACTGATGCTTGATGAAATTGATAAAATTGGAATAAGTTTTCAGGGGGACCCAGCTTCAGCTTTGCTTGAAGTCCTTGATCCGGAACAAAACTATGCTTTTATTGACCATTATGTTGATGTGGGGTTCGATCTCTCAAATGTGTTGTTTATTACAACTGCAAACCAGACTGATACTATTCCGCGTGCGTTACTTGACAGGATGGAAGTAATTAACCTTTCCGGCTATATCCTTGAGGAAAAAGTTGAAATTGCTAAGCGCTACCTTATACCTAGACAGCGCGAAAGGCACAGGCTGAAACAAAAGGAGGTAAAGATCAGCGATGCTGGGTTACGAGCGATAATTGACAGTTATGCACGTGAGGCGGGAGTCCGCAACCTTGAGAATCAAATTAAAAAAATAATGAGAAAGGTGGCCCTCAGGCAAACTGAAGGTGAAAGCGGACCTTTTTCGGTAACCAAAAAGAATCTTGAGGAATACCTTGGTAAGCCAATCTTTACAAAAGAGCAACTTTACCATAAGAACAAGCCGGGTGTTGCCCTGGGTTTGGCGTGGACTTCAATGGGGGGAACAACCATGTATGTTGAGGCTTCTTACGTAAGGGCCAGCTCAGCAGGTTTCAGGCAAACCGGTCAGCTGGGCAAAGTAATGGAAGAATCCTCTGAAATAGCTTATTCTTATGTAAGGTCAATTTTGCATAAAAATGAAAAACAGAAGGATTTTTTCCTGAAAAACTTTATACACCTTCATGTTCCTGCAGGTGCGACACCCAAAGACGGACCCTCTGCCGGTATTACAATGGCCATGTCCCTCTACTCTCTTGCCACAAACCGTTCTGTAAGAGAAAAGGTAGGAATGTCTGGAGAACTTACTCTTACCGGAAAAGTTTTGCCTGTTGGAGGCATAAAGGAAAAAACCATTGCAGCAAGGAGGGTGGGTGTTTATGAGTTGATATTTCCGGCTGAAAACAAAAAGGATTATGAAGATCTGCCGGATTATATAAAGCAAGGAATCACACCTCACTTTGTAGATTATCTCTCAGATGTCATAAAGATTGCCATTAAGGAATAAATTATGGTCTATTATACCGGCTTGCGTTGCAATGTACGCAGCCGGTTTTCTTAATTTAGACACTTCCCTTGCTTTTTCATAAAGCTTTATTATTGCTGCAGTGTCTTCCACCACGGAAAATTGCAGGCAAATGCTGGTTTGTGTTAATTTCTTTGTTAAAAAAGATTGACCGACCTGCCTTTTATTTTGCATATATTTGCATAAACAAAAGGGACAATGAGTTCGGGTTACACAGAAGAAAATATTCGCACCCTTGACTGGAGGGAGCACATCCGCAAGAGACCCGGTATGTATATAGGCAAACTGGGTGACGGCTCATCGATGGATGACGGGATTTACCTGTTGATAAAAGAGGTCCTCGATAATGCTGTTGATGAGTTTATGATGGGATTCGGGAAAACCGTTTATATTACCCAAAATGATTCGATGATATCCATAAGGGATGAGGGACGGGGAATACCGCTTGGCAAGCTTCTTGACGTCGCTTCCAAGATGAATACGGGTGCAAAATATGATTCCAGGGTTTTTAAAAAAACAGTCGGACTTAACGGTGTTGGCATTAAGGCTGTCAATGCCCTTTCTTCAAATTTCATCATCGAATCTTTTCGTGAAAACAGGATAAAAAGGATCGAGTTTTCCAGGGGAGTACTTGTAAAAGAAGAAGAACAGGAGATAACGGGTGAGCCAAACGGCACTATGGTAAAGTTTTCTCCTGATTTGGAGATATTCGGCAAGTTCAGGTTCATTCCTGAATATCTTGAACGAATGTTCAAAAATTATGTTTACCTTAATTCCGGGTTGACTATAAAGTACAACGGAAAGGATTTTTTCTCGAAAAACGGACTGCTCAGTCTCCTTGAGGAGAATATGAGCTCTCCGGGCATTTATCCGATTGTTCACCTGAAAGGCCAGGATATTGAAATTGCTTTGACACACGGCAATCAATACGGCGAGGAATATCACACATTTGTAAACGGGCAAAATACTACCCAGGGAGGCACACATCTTTTGGCTTTTAAAGAGGCTTTTGTAAAAACCGTTCGCGATTTCTATAAAAAGGAGTTCGACCCTTCAGATATACGTTCTTCTATAATTGCAGCCATCAGTATTAAAATTGAAGAACCGGTATTTGAATCTCAAACCAAAACAAAGCTGGGGTCTAAGGATATGGGACCGGATGGGCCTTCAGTGAGAAATTTCGTTTCCGATTTTCTCAGATCAAGGCTGGACGATTATCTTCATAAAAAACCCGAAACAGCCGAAAAACTCCTGGAAAAGATATATGAATCGGAAAAGGAACGAAAGGCGATATCAAACATAAAGAAGATCGCTAAAGAACGTGCAAAAAAAGCCAGTTTTCACAATAAAAAACTGCGTGACTGCAGATATCATTACAATACGGATGACGAGAAACGGCTTGAGACAACCTTGTTTATAACAGAGGGCGATTCGGCCAGCGGTTCAATAACAAAGTCCAGGGACGTGAATACACAGGCTGTGTTTAGTCTGAAGGGCAAACCGCTGAATACCTATGGACTTACAAAAAAAATCGTCTACGAAAACGAAGAGTTTAATCTGCTGCAGTCTGCCTTGAATATTGAGGACGGACTCGAGAATCTCAGATACAACAATGTGGTGATAGCAACTGATGCCGATGTTGACGGTATGCATATAAGATTGCTTTTGCTGACCTTTTTTCTGCAGTTTTTCCCCGACCTGGTTAAAAACGGCCACCTGTATATATTGCAGACCCCATTGTTCAGAGTCAGGAACAGAAAAAAAACAATTTACTGTTATTCGGAAGAGGAACGTAAAAAAGCTGTTGAAAAGATGGGTGCCAACGCCGAGATAACAAGGTTTAAGGGATTGGGGGAGATATCTCCAGATGAATTTCGTCATTTTATAAGGGATGATATAAGACTTGAACCTGTACGACTTAAAAAAGAAGATAAGCTGGAGGATCTTTTGTCCTTCTACATGGGGAAAAACACCCCCCTTCGACAGGAATTTATTATAAACAACCTTAGTTTTGAGGAGGAAATAGTAAAGATTTAACTATTCTTTGTTTTATTATCCAAAAATTTTACTAGCTAAACGCAATGGATGATCTCGAAAGGCTGAAAGGAGAGGCAAACGAAAATACTGCCGGGAACGGTTACGATAATAACGGAAGTCCCGCTGAAAGAGAAGATTTCCCAAATATAATGCATTTGCCGGGAATGTTCAAGGATTGGTTTCTGGATTATGCTTCATATGTTGTACTTGAGCGTGCAGTTCCCCATATCGACGACGGCTTAAAACCGGTACACCGCAGAATCCTTCATGCCATGAAGAAGCTTGATGATGGCCGGTTCAATAAGGTGGCAAATATAATAGGTTATACAATGCAATACCACCCGCACGGTGATACTTCAATAGGTGATGCATTGGTTCAGCTGGGACAAAAGGATCTGCTGGTGGAGACCCAGGGTAACTGGGGTAATTTATTAACCGGTGACAGTTCGGCTGCCCCGAGGTATATTGAGGCAAGACTTTCAAAATTTGCACTTGAGGTGGTTTTTAATCCTAAAACAACAAAATGGAAGATATCCTATGACGGCCGGAATAAAGAACCTGTAACACTCCCGGTAAAATTTCCCCTTTTGCTTGCCCAGGGAGTTGAAGGAATTGCCGTGGGAATGGCCTCAAGGGTATTGCCTCACAATTTCAACGAGCTGATAGACGCCTCTGTAAATTATCTGAAGGGCAGAGATTTTGAATTGCTTCCCGATTTTCCTACCGGCGGACTTGCCGATTTTTCAAAATACAATGAGGGATTGCGTGGCGGCATTGTAAAAATAAGGGCCCGTATAAATAAGATTGACAGAAAAACCCTGGTTATTACCGAGATCCCTTTCGGAAAAACAACAACATCACTTATCGAATCCATTCTTAAAGCAAATGATAAAGGCAAAATTAAGATCAAAAAAATTGATGACAACACATCTGAAAATGTTGAAATAGTAATACATCTGGCACAGGGGATATCCCCTGACAAGACCATTGACGCTCTTTATGCATTTACAGATTGCGAAGTTTCTGTTTCGCCAAATTCATGCGTTATAGAAAATGACAAACCCCGTTTTCTTGGAGTAAAAGATATTTTGAAGATCAGTACCGACCGCACGGTTGAGCTTCTCAGACAGGAATTGGAGATCAGGCTTGAGGAGCTGGAGGAGGAGTGGCACTTTTCATCTTTGGAAAAGATATTCATAGAAAACAGAATATATGTAAGCATAGAGCAATGTGAAACGTGGGAGTCTGTAATTTCGACAATTGACAAAGAACTCGGGCCTTTTAAAAGCAGGCTGAAACGTGAGGTTACAAGGGAGGATATTGTTGCTCTCACCGAGATTAAGATAAAACGAATATCCAAGTACGATGCCAAAAAAGCAGATGATTATATTAAGGAAATTGAGAATGAGATAGGTGAGACCCAAAATCATCTTGATAACCTTGTTCGTTTTGCAATAAATTACTTCTTACAGATAAAGAAAAAATTCGGAAAGGAGCGCAGCCGGCAAACTGAAATCAGAAATTTTGACAATATAGAAGCAAGCAAGGTTGTGGTGAGGAACGAAAAGCTTTATGTTAACCGGGCCGAAGGTTTTGTTGGGACCGGACTAAAAAAGGAGGAATATGTTTGTGAATGTTCCGATATTGATGATATAATAATTTTTCGACGCGACGGCACATATATGGTTAAAAAGGTGGAAGAGAAAATGTTTGTGGGCAAAAATGTTATACATGCAGCCGTCTTCAGGAAAAATGATAAGCGTACAGTTTACAATGTAATATATCGTGACGGAGGTAGTGGGCCGGCAATAATAAAACGCACTTTTATAAACGGGCTTACCCGTGAGAGGGAGTATAATATAACCCAGGGAAAAAAAGATTCCAGTATATTGTATTTTAGTGCCAACCCCAATGGCGAAGCTGAAGTTGTAAAAGTTTTTTTGAAACCTAAACCCAGGCTTAAAAACCTTGTATTTGAAAAGGATTTTGGTGAAGTTGCCATTAAAGGGAAAAACTCCAGGGGAAATATCCTCACGCGCCACCCTGTACACAAAATTGTTCTGAAAGAGAAAGGTGAATCAACCCTTGGAGGAACAAAGATATGGTTTGATGAAAATACCACCAGATTAAATGCTGAAGGTCTGGGAAGATTTCTCGGGGAGTTTCATGAAGGGGACAAAATACTGGTGGTAACAAAGGACGGCCGGTTCAGGATGTCAAATTTTGATCTTAGCAATCATTTTGAAGACAATCTTTTATTTGTTGAAAAGTTCAGGTATGATAAAGTCTATTCTGTAGTTTATTACGAGGGGGAAGCTAAATATTATTATGTTAAACGGTTTGCTTTTGAGACAACCGAAAAATTGACAAGTTTTATTGGCGACCATCCTGACTCAAGACTTATAAGGATAACGGAGGTTGAGTATCCAAGACTTGAGCTCAAATTCGGAGGGAAAAACAAAAAACGTGACAGCGAAATAATTGAAGTAGCCGATTTTATTGGTGTCAAAAGTTACAAGGCAAGGGGTAAAAGACTTACAAAGTATGAGGTATCCCTGATTTCCGAGCTTGAACCTTTACACAGGAATGATATAAAACGGGAAGAAGAATCAATGGATGAGAAGGAAGATACTGACGATGATCAGCAAATGAGATTGGGAATCTGAAACGATTTTTGTCTTCAAAAAAATGCATATTGTTCGCAGTTAGCCACTTGCGGCCAGTCTACTAATATTCAAGAGTTTATGTTTGCAGAACTACTCCTCTGGTTTTGATCATTATCTTAAACACCTCTTTTTATAAGTGTTACAGTGCAAATAAAATGATTTTGGAATATATTGTTTGTTATTGAGGAATTTCATAATTTGCTAATATGAAATAATTTGCACAGTCTGTTTAAAATGGCCGAAGTTGTTAATAAAGCTAATCCTTTCCCGGGATTAAAACATTATGAAATGAACAACTCCCACCTTTTTTTCGGGAGGGAGGAGGAAAGTGAAGAGGTTTTGAAAAAATTGCTTCGCCATCGGTTTGTTTCTATTATTGGTGCTACCGGTTCAGGAAAGTCTTCACTTATGCATGCCGGTATTCTGCCGGTGCTCTCGAAAGGTCTGCGAACTTCGCAGGGCTCAAAATGGCGTTTCATCTATTTACGTCCAGGAATCTCCCCTGTTGATAACATAGCAAGAGCCCTTGTAAAAAGTGAGCTCTCATATGAACAAGAAGATAGCGAAGAAATCAGGTATAACATAAAAATTGCTTTGCTGCGTAACAGTTCGCGCGGTTTGGTTGAATCGTTGCGCCAGTTGAAAAGTGAAGGAAAAGAGAATATTTTGATTGTTATAGATAATTTCGAAGAGATTTTTCATGTTTCGCGAAATCGTATTGACCGAAATACTTATGAGGATTATGAAGCTTTTGTTAAGCTACTGGCCGAAGCTAAAAGGGAGGAGAATCTTCCGGTTTATATTGTGGTATCAATGCGCCATGATTATTTACCTGATTCTTTGCAGTTCCCCGATTTAACCGGGTTATTAAATGAAAGTGGCTATTTCATCCCTAAAATGAAAGAGCAGGCCCTTCTTGATGTAATTAACGGACCGGTGCGGGCAAAGGGAGCAGAGATGGACCCCCGTCTTGTGAGAATACTTTTAAGCGAAGCTGCCGACCAACCTTTTAAGCTTCCTTTTTTACAATATGTTCTTATGAGAATGTGGGATTGCCGGATAAAACAAGAGGATTCAGACCTTACTTTAACAGTTGAGGATTATGAGGCTGTGGGAGAAATGAACGGAGCTTTGGCCAAAGTTGCAGATGAAGCATTTGAGGAGTTGTCGGATAACGGGAAGCTTATTTGCGAGAGGATGTTTAAAATACTTGCCGAAAAGCAGTCAAA
>Ga0207421_10001569_pt1 | contig 29143 bp, 13 predicted proteins | sample SodLakKL_010_SED_4_FD_187542 | JGI IMG/M metagenome (GOLD analysis project Ga0207421, IMG submission 187542) | Alkaline sediment microbial communities from Lake Tanatar, Kulunda Steppe, Russia - 8KL_010_SED (SPAdes) (version 2) | ecosystem: Environmental > Aquatic > Non-marine Saline and...
CCAGGGTCTGGTAAGCAAACTGTAAAAACTCGCTTTCGGGGGTTTCCTCGGGAGTTTGATCCGCCCTGCTTTTGATGTGCTCATCCACATCCCTGGCCGTAGAATCCTGGCTCAACGCCATTATTGATTCGAAGAGTTCCTGGCATGATGAATCCAATCCCCGGGTATGTTTTTTGTTGATCCTGGCCTTAAGCACCTCCTGGAAACTCGATGTGCTAAACTCTTGAGGAAGGCTCTCAATGCTCCGGAAGAAACAAAAAACATGATCAGCGGCGCCTTTAATTTTCATAGCGCCTTCATTAATTTCCTGTTCTGTGGCTGAAGCTCTGTATTTAAATAACTGCTTGGGCTCAAGGCCTATTTTTTCCACCGCTTCCTGCAGGCTTGAGCGCAGCTTATGCTCTATTTTCCCCCACACCTCAAAATCAACATACTCCCCGGTGCGAGGCTGAAGCTCGTAAACAGGAAACAATGCATTATCGTCTCGCCTGTACCATGTGTTAAGCAGTTTTTTCTCTTCCGCACAGGGGACCAGGGTTAGAATTAGCTCGAACTCTTCCGCCGAGATCACTTCAGGCAACGGCTGCCATCCATAACGGTCACCTAACAGCAGTATAAAATTCGGCCGTGGCGAGGTCTGCCGGCACCTTTCCAGTTCTTCCAGGCAGATTCTCATTGTCCGCTGGTCAAGACCGGCTTCCTCTCCCACCCCCCAGCGCAGGTCAATAGCCTGAAACTGGCAGCCATCTTCAGCGCATCGCTTCTTGAGTGCGGGAAACACTCTTCTTTGCAGGGCATTTCGTTCTTCCTGCAGGTCTGTAAAGGTAGAACTGACAAAGATTCGAAAGGTCCTTCCGGCATGGGCCATCTTTTAATAAGCCTCCTTGCTATTGCCTGAAGCTTTATTCGGCTCCAGGTAAATTTCTATTTGTTTCTCGCGCCGCAGTGCTCAATATAGTGGGCGCTTCTCTTTACCCCTCAAATTATTCTTGGACTTGCTTCTTTTTTCTGATCACTACCGGCCAGGGTAAATGGTTATTATCCTATTCTTTGTTTAAGAGTCTGAGCGCTAGCTTTGTTATTTAAACGATCTACCCCCTGGATCATTTTTAATCTACTTAAGATCGAAGTTGTGTAGTTCTAGGATATAGACATTGCCACCACTATCTCCTGCCGCGATAGACCTGCCGGAGGGATTAAAGCTTATTCTAATAGGATCACCGATACATGGAAAAACATAAAGATTCGTTCCGCTGTCGAAATCCCACAGCCTGACCGTATTATCTCCCCCGGCTGAAACCAAAGTTTTACCGTTCGGGCTGAAGACACAGGAGTGGACCGATTTGGTGTGTCCGGTTAAAACTGCCCTCTCCTCACCCCTGGCCGCATCCCACAATCTTACCACCTTGTCTTCACCGGTCGAAGCCAGGGCCTGACCGTCCGGGCTAAAGGCACAGGAGGTGATTTTACCGGTGTGGCCTTCTAATACGGCCCCCTCAGTGTTCGTGGACGCGTTCCACAGCCTGATCGTCCCATCACCGCCAACCGAAGCCAGTATCTGACCGTCCGGATTGAAAGCACAGGACAGGACCCAACCGGCGTGACCTTTCAAAACAGCTCTCATTTCACCCGTAACCGCATCCCAAATTCTGACCGTATCATCACTACCGGTCGAGGCCAAAAGTTTACCATCCGGGCTGAAAGCACAGGATAAAACCCAAGTAGAGTGGCCTTCTAAAACCGCCCTCTCCTCTCCCTCAATCACATCCCACAGCCTGAGCGTCCCACCATCGTCAGCCGCAACCAATATCTGGCCGTCAGGATTGAATGCGCAGGTGTTAACACCACCGCTGTGGCTTTTTAAAACAAACCGCTGCATCCCTGTAGGCGCATCCCACAGCCGTACGTCTTCGCCGGCCGAGGCCAGGGTCCGGCCGTCCGGGCTGAAGACACAGGATAAAACCTTACTGCTGTGACCTTCTACAGCCATTTGCTCCTCACTCGCAGCCACATCCCACAGCCTGACTGTATTGTCCCGACTTGCCGAGGCCAGGGTCTGGCCGTCCGGGCTGAAGACACAACAGTTGATCAAGCCGGTATGCCCTTTTAAAACCGCCCGTTCCTCACCCGTGGCCATATCCCACAGCCTGAGGGTCCCGTCACTTCCACCCGAGGTCAGCATCTTACCATCCGGGCTAAAAGCACAGGAGCGAACCTCAAAAGTGTGGCCTTCCAAAACAGCCCTCTTCTCGCCAGTTGCCGCATTCCACAGACTAACCGTTTTGTCATAGCTGGCCGAAGCCAGTGTCATGCCGTCCGGGCTGAAAGCGCATGAGTGGACCTTACCGGTGTGACCTCTTAGAACTGCTTTCTCCTCACCCTTAGCCACATTCCACAATCTTACTGTCCCATCTTCACTGGCCGAAGCCAGTATCTGACCGTCCGGATTGAAAGCACAGGATAAAACCCAATCAGTGTGGCCCTCTAAAACCGCCCTCTCCTCACCCTCAATCGCATCCCACAGCCTGAGGGTCCCGTCACCTCCCCCCGATGCCACTATCTTACCGTCCGGGCTGAAGGCACAGGAGTTGATTCTAAAGGTGTGGCCTTCTAAAACTGCCCTTCCCTCACCTGTAACTGCGTTCCACAACCTGATCGTCTTATCCTCGCTGGCCGAGGCTAAAATTTTACCATCCGGGCTGAAAGCACAGGAGTGGACCTCCCCGGTGTGGCCTCTCAAAACGGCTCTTTCCTCACCCGTAGACGCATCCCACAACCTTACTGTTTTGTCGTAGCTGGCTGAGGCCACTATCTGACTGTCCGGGCTGAAGACACAAGAGCGAACCCATTGAGTATGTCCACCGAAAACCATGATCAGTGCTTCCGATTCTATGGTTTTGCACTTGTTATGCATCCAGGGCCTGGCCCCCGGGGCAGTCCTTTTCTCAAACTCGGGCGCTACAATCTGCATAACCGGTCCTTGCTTTTTTATTCCATCCGCCCACTGCAGCCGGTTGTACATCTGCTGCCAGAGGATATCCGGTTTTTCTTTAAGGTTATGCCGCTCCCGGCTCAAGGCCCGGCGAAAGGCACGCAGTACCTCTTTTTGATCTCTCCGATCAGATACTAAAGGCATAACGCCATCCCCAATAAAAAAACGATTTTCATTACCCAGGGATTACTGGACAAAGTTGTTGGCCAGGTCATTCTGAGAGGTCAAGCTTGAATTTTAAAAATTGATCTTGCTTTATTTTTTGTATTATGGATTTATTTCGACTAGTCTCAAGATATTCCTTCAAGGAATCCCTGATTTAAGCTGGTTTTGGAGGTAATACTTGCAGTTCTATTAATCCGAGAAACCCATCATAACAAGAAAAGTGGCAACACGCATTATTGGAGTATATTAAAAATATTATATCGTGGGCTCGTTATTACCGGTTGGTCGTAAGAATTATTTTAAACAGGTTTCCCAGAGTTTAGGCCGACAATATAATTTTTGTAAATAATTTCCTAATAAGTTTAAAAACTTTACGCTTCCTGGTTATTCACAATAAACTGGTTGAGTACAATCGGCTTTGCGCAATCATTAAACAAACAGGATACCTGCTCACCGGGCATATTGTCATCAACTACAAAGCGCCGGCCGCACCATGGGCAGAGGGCAGTCAGTTTATCGTCCCAACATCCTTTTGCTGTAGCATCACCGAATAGCCAGAGTCGAACAGCTGTGGTCATGGCCGGACCGGGAGGTGGAAAGTTTACCGGTTTCAGGAAATGTACCTGCCCGTCTTCTGTTCCGCAAACAACAGAATCATTTAAAAGTGAAACGGCTGCAGACATAATAACGTATAGCGCATGGTAGACAGCAATACATTCCCCGCTTTCTAAATCCCATAACCGCAGAGTTTTATCTAAACTCCCCGAGAGCGCTCGCTTGCCGTCCGGGGTCACAATAACGCTTTGGACAATACCTCTATGGCCTTCCAGGGTGCACAGGCACTCCCCGCTTTCCAAATCCCATAGCCGCAATGTTTCATCTCTGCTCCCTGAAACCGCCCGCTTTCCGTCCGAAGTCACGCTTACGCAATCGATCAAACTGCTGTGGCCTTCCAGCGTTTGCAAACACTCACCATTTTCTAAGTTCCAGAAGCGCAAGGTTTCATCCCAGCTCCCCGAGACCACCCGCTTTCCGTCAGGACTTACTCTCACGCTTCGGACCCAACTGCTGTGGCCTTCAAGTGTTTGCAGGCACTCACCATTTTCTAAGTCCCAAAGTCGCAGGGTTTTATCCCAACTCCCCGAGACCGCCTTTTTCCCGTCCGGGGCCACGCTCACGCTTTGGATCCCCCCGTTGTGGCCCTCCAACGTATGCAGGCACTCACCATTTTCTAAGTCCCAAAGTCGCAGGGTTTCATCCCAGCTCCCCGAGACCACCCGCTTTCCGTCCGGGGTTACGCTCAAGCATTCGACCAAACTACTGTGACCTTCCAGTGTTTGCAGACAATCACCACTTTCTAAGTCCCAAAGGCGCAGAGTTTTATCATTGCCTCCTGAAACCGCCTGCTTCCCATCCGGGGTCACACTCGCACACTCTATCCAATCTTTATGGCCTTCCAGCGTGTGCAGACAATCACCATTTTCTAAGCCCCAAAGACACAGGGTCTTATCCCTACTTCCTGAGAGCACATGCTTACCATTCGGAGTAACTCTGACACTTTGTACTGAACGATTGTGAGCTTCCAGTGTGCGCTGGCGCTCACCATTGTCTAAGTCCCAAAGGCGGATGGTTTCATCCCAACCTCCCGAGACCGCCCGCTTCCCATCCGGGGTCACTATCACGCTTCGGATCCCCTCGCTGTGCCCTTCCAGTGTGCACAAGCACTCCCCACTTTCTAAGTCCCAGAGGCGCAAGGTTTTATTATCACTTCCAGAAACCGCCTTTCTTCCGTCTGGGCTGACACTCACGCTTTGGATCCCTCCGATGTAGTTTTCAAGTACGCACAAGCACTTCCCGTTTTCCAGGTCCCAGAGGCGCAGAGTTTTATCATCACTTCCAGAAAGCGCCTTTTTCCCATCCGGGGTCACACTTACGCTCCTGACCCAATCTTTATGGCCTTCCAGCTTGTTCAAGCATTCCCCGCTTGCTAAATCCCACAACCGCAGGGTATTATCCCTGCTCCCTGAAACCGCCCGCTTGCCGTCAGGGGTTACACTCACACACTCGATCCAATCTCCATGACCCTCCAGCTTGCGCAAAAACTCCCCGCCTTCTAAATCCCATAAGCGCAGGGTCTTATCCTCACCTCCAGAAACCGCCTTTTTCCCGTCCGGGGTCACGCTCACGCTTCTGACCCGACCGTTGTGACCTTCAAACGTGCGCAGGCACTCACCGTTTTCTAAATCCCAGAAGCGCAGGGTGTTATCTTTGCTCCCCGAGAGCGCCTTTTTCCCGTCCGGGGTTACGTTCACACTTTGGATACCCTCATTGTGACCTTCCAGCGCATGCAAACACTCACCATTTTCTAAGTTCCAGAGGCGCAGGGTTTTATCATCACTTCCAGAAACCGCTCTTTTACCGTCCGGGGTCACGCTAACACTCTGGATTCCCCCGCTGTGACCTTCCATTGTACGCAGATGCTGCGGCCTAAAAGGAGGAACCGGGGGGCGGTGATAACGTAGAAGAAATGTTAAACTCATACCTGCAATAAGGTCTTTTCCTGCTCTAACTACAGGGCTATCATCAGCAGAGTTATAGGCTATTTGCGCGGTAAGCTGGGGATCTTGCTGGAGAGCTCTGGTATGAGCAAAAACAAAATTGGCAAAGTGCCGCAGGCGCGCTGCACGCTCTGAGCTTTCTTCGGGAAGAGGCGTGAGGTTTTCATCGCTTAAAATGGCGGGCATTTCCGGGTAAGGCGGTTCAATGCAGGCTTCGCCTTTCTCCCGCAGCTGCAAATAATCATAACGTTTTACCGCATAAGCCTTGAGCTCCCGGTTGTAAGCCCGCATGGCTTGTTCATGTTCGCAAAGATACTCCTGCTCTTTTCTGAACTCGGGCAGCTCGGCAAGGGCAAGGTTGTAATCGGAGACGAGTTCATAGGAAAGCCCGGCCTTACATTTGGCCTGGATAAAGCGCAGGTCGGTGAGCGGGCCCGGTGTGCTTTCATCTCCAATTAATTGATCCCAGCGGCCTACTCTGAGCATGTGGAGAGGCAAAAATTGCAGGGCATAATCAGACGGGGCCTCAACACCGGCTAAATACTCCTGCCAGCAGTGCTCTGCTAAAACCTGGTGCCCGTCGGAAAGTGCCACCACGTAATGACCGGCATTGCTGCGATCGGTAATCCATTCGCTGATAGAGCGGTGAAAGGGGCGGATCGTTTCTGAGTCCCCTTCTCCTGTAGCCGGGAAAAGAGAACCCAGGCGGTTCAGGCGGCGCTCCAGCTCGGTGTCCGTATCAATCTTGCAGATTTCTTTAATTGCTTTTTTCCTAAGCGGTTCAAAAGCAGCGAGGATTACCTGCAGCAGGGGAATAATCTTTTCTTCATAGTAAACCAGATCCTGGCCGAATTGGCGTTCAAAAAACTGGTAGTAAACTTCACCCAGGCCGCGGGGGAATTGATCGATGCGCTTTAAGTCTAAAGTCTTCTCCCTGATGCCTGCTGCAACGTGGGAAACATAGAGAAATAGTCCTTCGCTGCGTTTTATGATCTCTTCTGCCTGCACCGGTGTTGCTTCCGGTATTTGTTTATAGATATATGCTTTTAAATCGGCCAGGTTTTCTTCCCTGGTGGTATCTAATACACAGGGTTTTAGGGCCTGCAGCGCCGACATAATCTCCGGTTCAGGCCTGGAAGTTACCAGAAAACGCAGCCAGGGCGGGGTTTTAGAAACAGAACGGCTCAAGAAAAGAGCAATTTCATTTTTGTGAGCGCTGGTGGCTTCATCCAGGGCATCGATAAGAACGGTGATGGTGCGGTCCGGAGCCGGAAAGTTCTCGCTTAAGGGCTGCACCAGGAGTTTGTCAAAAAGGGTGTAGGCTTCATGGTATTCCTGCACAATGCTTTCCAGGTCGAGTTGGCCCAGGCGTTTTTGATACTCAGGCAACTGGGTGGAAAGCTGGTAAACAATGGAGCAGACCATCTTGGCGGGGTTGCGTTTTTCTTCACTGCTGATATCGCAGAAGTGAAAAGCAGCTACCTCGCGGCGGTTCTCCCTGATCCAGGCCGCAACGGCGCTTTTGCCCACCCCGGGCTCGCCGGTTATAAAGAATACTTTCTGGCCTTCAGGATCATCAAACCAGGCGTCCACTTCGTCGACAACCCACTTTCGGCCCGTAAAATCTTTCAGCAGCTTGAGCAAATCGGCCGAGAACTCAATGGGTTGCAGTGTTTTGATCAGGCGGCTCTGCAGGCCCTCATAATCCAACCGGTCGCCTTCCAGGGCCGCCAACAGGCGCTCGAAGCGGGGTTCGTAGAGGGCTTCTTTTTCGTGGATGGGGATGCACTCGCGCATGTCAAGCCACTGGATGCGGCATATAGATAGCGGCGGCTCGCTTTCTACCACCATCAGGGGGATAATGCGAAGCTTGAGCATCAGGGCCCGGGCTACTTCATTGAGGCAAAAACCGTCGGGACGGCGCACCGAGTGCGGGGTTAAAAGCAAGATTACCGCGGCATGGGGCCTGTTTTCAGCTGTCCAGGATAAACCGGCTTCGATGTATTCTTCCCAGTCCGCTCCACTTCGTAGACGTTCTTCGTCGAACCAGACTTCATGGCCGCGTTCGCGCAGGTCATCGCGCAGCCTGGTGGCTAAAGAGATATGCTCATCGTGCCCGTAGCTGATAAAGATCCGCCGGGATTGGAAGGGCTCTTCAATTTTATATTCATGCCCACAGTCTTCGCAGATGTAAACCTGCCGCTTTTTGCTGAAAAGAGGGTCCGGCTGGTTGCATCGGGGACAATTCGTGGCCATGCTTTGATGCTCCTCCAAACTTTTTAATGCTTGTGAATACAGTTAATTTTTTTCTCTTGCCGCTCGCTCAATATAATGGGCGCTTCTCATTACTCATTTAAAGTATTATTGGGCCTGCTTCTTTTTTAGATTACTGCCAGTTATGCTAAAAAATTACTTTTATTTGTCATGCTATTAAAAATAATGGCACTACCATTTCACTAAATAAATAAAATATTATTTTGAGTTGATAATACGGCCTTGACAACTTCGCTTCGCGTCAACCGGATGACCTGGTACTGACTGAAGATGACGAAAAAGCTTTTGACGAAGCTGGTATAGAACTATGCGGCGGCATTTTGAGCGGTGGCGGGAGCTCGTTTGACGAGCGCGCTGAGAAAGAAATGGTCGGGCTGCAAAAATTTTCCCGGGTCTACGCCGAGCGTGGACTTGGTATTATCGGCTGATCATAAGCAGTCTATTAATCCAGTTATTATTCTTTACGCTTCCTTTCGCTCTTCTGCTTGGCCCGATCTTCTTCAGAAAAAGACACAGATTTTTCCCCTTTTCGGTACCTGCTGATGCTGTCAGAAGCCGACGTATACATAGATCTAACACCTGCTTTTTCCTGATCATAAGCCATAGTTGAAGCCTGCTTAAAACCGAGAGCTGCAGCATCATCGATACTGGCCAGGTCGGCGCTTAGAAAAACAAACTGCCAGTCAGCGGAAGCTTGTTTTTGCTTGATCATTTCTTCGACCAGGTTCTTGTGAAATTCCCGACTGGCATTTTCCTGACCATCGGTTATTATAACCATTACAACCCGGTTGGGTATTTCTGCAATGCTGGAAATTTTCGCATCCAAATCATTAATAGCACGGCCCATGGCATCAAGCAGTGGTGTGGAAGCCCTGGGGACAAATGTTTCTCTTGTTAATTCCGCTACTTCATCTATCGGCTTGAAGTCGTGAATAACTTCGTAGGGAGCCTGGCTGTCAAATTGCACCAGGGTCATCGTCGCCTTCCCGGGTAGGGCCTTCTGCTCTTTCAAAAAGGCATTAAAACCGCCGATGGTATCATCGCGAATTATCTCCATGGAGCCTGTCCTGTCAAGCAGGATATGGATATGGGTATATTCGTTGCTCATCTTCACCCCTCCTTTCGTAACCCAAAGATTAATTATGGCTATATATTCTTTGTCCCAGGCACAATTCCTTTAATTTATCAAAAATAAATTTTATTATTTAAATATTACAATATATCGCCTTCTTTTCCCACAAACCAGTAAAAAATATTTAGAGATACTTTAGTCCGATTCTCCCATCAGAATTTTTCCTATTTCATTCCATGCCTTACCAACAATAAATGAAGATGTTGTTGATTGTCTTTTCTGTTTCTCCAATAAAGCCATCAGCTCTGCTCTTACAAGCACTGCTTTTGCCTTTGAGCCATAGGATGTTGAGTTGACAATACTTTTAATGTTTTCATATACACCATCAGGTATCAAAGGTTTCAATTTGGTAAGGATTTTCCCTGAGCCAATAAGATTTATAAGGTTTGCACGGGCTTTTTCTTTTTGTCTTTCCATCTCTTTGTCGGGAAAATTTTCACCTTCCGGAGGAGGCTCTAAGTTAACTCTCTCATTTATTAACTCTTCATAACTGGGAGTCTTGCCCATTAAACGATCTCTATACATTTTATGATCGCTGGGATGGGTCATCCTAGGGTGAATTACCACGTATGAAATCCCTCGTCTCTCCAGCTCTTCAGATAAAAGGTCAGGGATATCCCCAACACATGATGCCGCCGAAAATGTTTTTCCTTCTATTTCCATTTCATTCAGCAGGTTCCTGGCAATAGCATGGGCCCGCTTTACCTGGTGTTTTAAAAACTTCGGCTGATCTGTGGTTAGCTCGTAAGCCTGGTTATAGAGCTCCTGGTCTTCAATCCCTATCAGTCGAATTTCTGTTTTCCCCCGTAAAGTGTTGGCATATTCAGCAGGGTGGATACAAAGCTTCTGCAAAAAATATAAAGCTACATTTTCTCTTACCTCACCGTGTGGAATAGTATGAGTAATTGATGTATCAATGGGCCCGCAAGTACCATCCTGGCCGACCACTTTTACCCACTGGAAATGGTGAAGAGTTTTTCCGATCGCCCACCTGACACTCCAATTTGCCGGATCATCCTGGAAAATAAGGACGAATCGCTCCGGATCCACTCCGAGACACCGATCTCGAATAACTCCATACTCCGAGGGCAGTCCGTCGACTATATGCAAAACCTCGGACGGTCTCATTCTTTTCCACCCCCTTTCTCATCTATTCGTACAGCGGCATTATAACAAGCGTTATCTTTGATGTTTTTACTGTTATTCTTTATTGCCTTAAAGAGGAAACCTTCCCGCTCCCCGGCAAGTAAATAGCCGGGACTCTTATTCGGCTTTAAAGGTTACTTTCCTAAGTGAATCATCTCCAGGATATAAAAATTGCCACCATCATCACCTGAGGCAACAATTCGCTCCCGGGGGCTAAACGAACAAACGCGACCTTCCCCAACACATGGAAAAACATCAATTAAGTTACCGTTTTTGGCATTCCACAATCGTATTGTTTTATCAAAACTAACCGAGACGAGCCAACTTCCCTCAGGGGAGAAACAACAGGACCTGACCGGGCCACTATGTCCTTCAAAGATCAAATACTCTCTGCCTGTTATCACATCCCAAAGCCTCACCATTTGATCTGTGCCCGCCGAGGCAAGGCTTTTTCCATCTGGTGTAAAACAGCAGAATTCAACTATCCCTGGGCTTTGCAAAACTGCATGTTCCTTCCCCGTTTCCACATTCCATAACCGTACCGTTTGATCAAAGCTGGCTGAAGCCAGCCATTTCCCATCTGGAGAAAAACAACAAAATCTGACCGGAGCGGTGTGTCCCGAAAGAATCCTGCCCTTATCGCTTTTATTTAGATCCCAAAGACACACTGTCTGATCAAAGCTGGCCGAAGCAAGTACTTTGCTGTCGGGAGAAAAACTGCAGGAGTAAACCCAGTCGGTATGGCCTTCCAAGACCGATCCTTTTTTCCCTGTTTTTGCATCCCACAGCCGCACCGTTTGATCCGTGCTTGCCGAGGCAAGCCATTCTCCATCTGGAGAAAAACAGCAGGACCTGACCGAACCGGTATGGCCTTTCAGAACCTGGATTTCATTTCCCGTATCGCTTTCCCAGAGTCTGATTTTTTTATCCCAGCTTGCCGAGGCAATCGTCTTTCCATCTGGAGAAAAACAGCAGGAGTATACGCCAAGGGTGTGACCTTTGAGTAGTTTTTCTTTGCCTGTATCTACATCCCACAATCTTACCGTTGGATCAGAGCCAGCTGAAACAACTTTTTTTCCGTCTGGTGAGAAGGAACAGGCCCAAACCGATCCGCTATGGCCTTCAGGAAAAGCACCTTTTCTGGCTGTTTCCACATCCCACAGCCGCACTGTGCGATCAAAGCTGGCTGAAGCAATCCTCTTATCATCAGGAGAAAAACTACAGGACCATACCGAACCAGCGTGTCCTTCAAGAACCGCTACGTTTGTAACCGTTTCCACATCCCATAACCGTACAGCCTGATCGGTGCCCACCGTTGCCAGCATCCTCCCATTAGGAGAAAAACAACAGGACCAGACCAGGCCAGGGTGTCTTAAAACCTCCTGCTCTTCGCCCGTCACCGCATCCCACAACCGGACCGTTTGATCAAAGCTGGCTGAGGCAATTCTTTTTCCGTCGGGGGAAAAACAACAGGACCTGACCGAGTACGTATGGCCTTCCAAAACCAACCCTTCTTGACCCGATTCCACATCCCACAGTTTTACTGTATCGGCACCGGCCGAAGCAACTTTCTTCCCGTCCGGGGAAAAACAACAAGACCAGGCCCAATCGGTTTTACCTTCAAGAACCTGCCCTTCGCTACCCGTTTCAAGATCCCACAACCGCACCGTGTCGGCACCGGCCGAAACAAGCTTTTTCCCGTCGGGGGAAAAACAGCAGGACCTGATGGGGTCGGGGTGGTTTAAAACATTCAGTTCTTTGCCCGTCTCAGCATCCCACACCCGTACCGTTCGATCAAAGCTGGCCGAAGCAAGCTTCTTGCTGTCAGAAGAAAAACAGCAGGACCAGACCGAGTCAGTGTGCCTTTTGAGAGTCAACCCCTCCCTGCCCGTTTCCGCATCCCACAACTTAACCGCCCGATCAAAGCTGGCTGAAGCGAATTTTTTTCCGTCTTCAGAAAAAGCACAAGAAGTGACCGTATCGGTATGACCGGTCAGGACCGTTAATAAAGATTCGGATTCCCTGGTTCTGCATTTGTTGTGGATCCAGGGTCTGGCCCCCGGGGCATTCCTCTTTTCAAACTCGGGCGTAATTACTTTAGTAACCGGACCGTCTTTCTTTTCTCCGTCCGCCCACTGCAGGCGATTGTACATCTGTTGCCAGAGGATCTCCGGCCTCTCCTTAAGGTTGTGTCGTTCCTGGCTCAAGACCCGGCGAAAGACACCCAGCACTTCACTTTGATTTTTCCGGTTAAAGGCAAATGGCATTACCTCATCTCCCATAAAAAGAACCTTTAAGTTTAACCTTGCTTTCAACTCTCCCTCTTATCTCTTTGGCCGATGAAGCTTAAATCAAACTGCCTGCCGATTGTCTTTATAATCTTTTGGATTTCATTTTTATCATAACCTTGTAGATGAAGGCAGCGGGCATAATTATCTGTTACCTTTTTTAGATAGGGGTGTAACTGCCTCGATGCTTCAGAAATTTTCAGCAAGCCTTTAAGAGCCTTAGTATATAACGCTTCCGCATCTTTGTAATTACCTTTTTTTTCTAACAAACCCGCCAGGTTATTTAAGTAGATCAAGGTATAGGGATGTTCCGGTCCGAATACTCTTTTACCGGCTTCCAATACGCTGTTAAACAACTGCTCGGCTTCTTCGTAATCGCCCTTCTTGATGAGCAATAAAGCCATTCTGTTCATGGTTTCCAAGGTCTGGGGGTGTTCTTGGCCCAGCAAACGTTCAAAACTTTTTACTGTTTGACGATAGAGTTGTTCCGCAGAAATATAATCACCTTTTTTCTCTAACAATCTAATTAATCCATTGGCCAGAACCAAGGTGGTATCATAATCCATCCCCCACAACTGCTTACACATTTCAAAAGCTTTTCGGTAAAGTTTTTCCGCAGCAGCGAGATCCCCCTTGTTCATCAATGTCTCTGCCAGGTTTTCAGCAATTTTGAAAGTATCGGGATGATTTGAGCCAAACACTTCCGTGTATCCTTTTAAGGCCTGCCTGTAGTAGTGCTCCGCAGAATCAAACTCGCCTTTTACACTTAAAAGCTTACCCAGGTTATTGGCGCTTAGAAGGGTTTCCGGGTGCATTGGACCAAGAATCTCCTTGCGGGTTTCAAACACTCGCTGACAAAACGGTTCTGCTGAAAGATAATCGCCTTTACTGAGATATAACATAGCCAGGTTATTCATGCACGACAGAGTTTCAGGATGATGCAATCCCAGTACCTTTTCGCACCCTTCCAAAGCTTGCTTATAAAGCGCCTCTGCCGAAAAATGCTCGCCTCTCTCTGCCAGAAACATGGCCAAATTGTTCATGCTAACTAAAGTTTCGCGGTGATTTATACCAAAGTACTGTTCGCACCCGGCCAAAGCTCGGCGAAACAGAGGTTCGGCTGCATTATACTTTTTCTTCTTTAACAACAGCATCGCCAAATTGTTCAAACATACCAGTGTATCAGGGTGGTTTGGTCCCTTTACCCGTTCACTTATCTCTAATGCCCGGGAATGTAAAACCTCTGAATCCGCATGATCACCCTTGTAGTCCAGTAAACTTGCCAGGCTATTTAAGCTCTTCAGCGTATCGGCATGCTCAGGTCCAAGCATTCGCTCAAAACCATCAGTCGCCCGCCTGAGCAATGGTTCGGCACTGGAATACAAACCATTGTATAGAAGAAAATCCCCAACCTGGAATGAAATATGGTAACTTTGGAGTTTTTTATGTTTTTTAATCCACTGCCAGTGTGCTGTGGTATAACATTCCCCCATATCCCATCCCTGCCGACGCAAAGGCAGCCAGTAATAAGTAAGCTCCCATCTTGTTTTTTCATTGAAAAGAGCCATAAATAGAGCCTCATAAGTCAAGCATTTTTCCAGCCTTTCCCAATCTTCAGCAGTATAAAGTTGGTACGGCCATTCGGCAGCTTTACGCGGACTCATATTCCGCTGTCCCGGATGGTGTTCAAAATAGTTAGCTACTGTGAGGTGAGCAGCTTTCCGGGTTTGGCCGTCATTTAAAATAACATCTTCAACCGCCTGGCGCAGGAAATCATGGCCGAAATTTAAAAGCCCTGCCCGGCGGCACAAATGCGGCTCAAGCGCTAAAAAGAACGGAGTCCAGTAAGCGCGGGGCAAAGAAAGAGGCTTATCTTTTATTGGCAAATCATTATCTGAGCTATTTGCTGCTTCTCCCCCGTCAACATCTCCTAACAATTCAAGCCATTCAGTTTCGGATAAACCCTGGTGTGAAGCCCAAAGATGAGAAAGCGCCCGGCAAACAAGATTATCTCCATACTGGCCGTTCCCTGATCCCGGTTTATCGAAATCTTCCTGCCAGCGACGTATAACTTGTCCAAATAGTTCCCTGGGATTATCAGCTTCAAGGTAGCAGGCAAGCTGATCTGGCAGCTGTTCAAAACTGCCAAACTGGCGCAGTTCTTCAAGCAGGGTGCGCAAATATAATGGATTTTTAACACCGGGCGAAGAAACAAGTTGCTGCCTCAAGACCGGCTCCAGGCTGCGGGCGTGAATATCGAGATATTTATCGACCATGGCATTTACTTCGGATTGATCGGCAGGCTTGATGGTGTGCTCATGCCAGCCAAAACTTTGCAGGGTATCTAGAGCAGGTCCGGGCAGGGTGGAAGCAATCACTTTCACATTGGCCGGAAATTTCCGGGGCAAAAAACTCAGCCTGAGATCAGGTTCGCGGCCCTGGATTTGATCCAGCCCGTCTAATACCAGGATAATGTTTCTGTTGCCGGAACTTTTTAGTAACCAGGCAGGCAGGGCTTCTCTTAGCTCCGATGGATCGGTTGGAATATCGTCTTCAATGTCAAGGTTTATTTTTAACTCTTCAAGCAGGCGGCGGATAAACCTCTCGGTAGAGGCGCTATCTGTGGTTGCGCCAAAGTAATGTTGAAAAACTAAATCTTCGGGATGAGCCGTAGCCCAATTCCGGGCCCAGTCAGCCAGAAGCGCAGTTTTACCACCCCCGCTATTTCCGGTAACCACAAGCCCCAAGTTTTCCTGTTCAAGATTTGAAACGTAAGCGTTTAACCTGGCCAGGTGGCCGGGGCGCTCAATACAGGCAAAAAGTTTCTGCCTTGCGAATGCTTCGTGAGCCAGGCGTTCCTGTACAATTGGATCTGGCACTTCTGTTTCCGGGTAAAGATAATCAATTAAAACCTCAAATTGCTCCCGGATAATTTCAGCCACTGCTTCCGGATTGGAATAATTTTCAACCAGGGGTAGCTTGCTTTCCCTGATCCGGTTTTTTAAAGCGGCAAGCCTGCTCTTTCGCTCTTCAGTGCGGCGGGCAGCGCCGGCTTTGCCGTATTTATCCAGATCAGCCGGGATGTCGCGCTCGAGCATTTCTAAACGTTCTTGATCTGATAAAGAAGGGTCATTAACATAGTTGGGATCACGAAAATAAAAAAAGGCCAGGCTTTCCATCTTGGGGTCTTTTAGCACACCGTGCAATATTTCCAGTTCAGTAACAGAAGCCCCCGCAGATATATATTCTTTGAGCCAGGGCTCACGTTCAAGCACCTCGGGGCCAATATCATCAGGAATCCAACCATAACGTTCTCCAAGCAAACCAATAAAATAAGGGCGGCTGCGCTCAATCTCAGCCAGGCATAATGGAAGAACCTGGCCTTCAGATGCCTGTTCTTCGGTGATACCCCAGCGCAAATCTACTTCGGTAAAGGTAACAAATCGTTGCGCGCATTTACGGCGCAGCTCAGGAAATACCTGTTTAACCAGCAGGTCGCGTTCACGCATCATGTCCCGAAACGTAGAAGAAATAAAAACCCGGAGCTCCCTGGTATCTTTAATTTCAGAGGCAGCCTGCCACCAGTTATTTGCCTGTTTGCTGCTTTTTTTTATTTCAGAAGGGGGAAAATCCTTCTCTGAATCCCTTTCATTGGCACTCAAGAAGTATCACCTTCTTCTTGAAACAGATTGAACCTCATTCGTCATTACTACAGTACTGGAAAACATACGGCCAAACCTATCGCTGAGGAAAAACAAAAGCGCTCCGGCTGGTATGAAAACAGTTAGTAGAATACTGCCGAGCAAGCAGTATATTAGATCGCGAAAATAAAAAGGATCCAACTTATATTTCATCGTTCTATAATAATACTTCTCTTCCATGACTATAAAAATAAAAGTGACAAAACCCAGTATAGAACCAAATATGATATATGGAAACTGCGGCAGCGGCCATTGAGCCGCGGCAAGATCAGGGATGAAAAAGAAATTAAGCGGCTCCGCTTGCAGGCGTGATAAGGCCACCCATATCATGACGGTAAAAGCCAGCTTGTTTACCATTAATAAAGTATTACTCCACTTTTCCACTTCTCTCCCGTGGTAATCAACCCCCATCAAGCGGGATACAATATTCATCGGCAAACCCTGTTTGCGAGGGTTAAGCCGCTCACTTGCATTCTGAATTTGAATCAATCTGCGGTGTGGTAAAAATACCAGTGTAAAAGCCAGGCCAAGCAACACTATCCCCCAACCGGCACCTCCCCAGTTTAATGCACTATGTTCCAGCAGCATATATACCCAGGCAGGAGGCCCATAGGTAAGTAAATGCAACCAAATCGGGTTCTCGCGATACATATAAAAACCTAAGGTAATGGTTATAATCAACAATGGGAAAAAGATTGCCAAGTTCCAAACCTTAATCCACACTTTAAAAATATAATGTAAGTTAATCATAATTAAGGCATAATACAGAAAACCCAATAAAGGCGACGCATTATATGGGACATTCGCCGTTTCTTCAAAGGTTTGCTCACTAAGAGGTGTTGCTTCCCATATCGGATCATATAGTTCAGTAAAATATTCGGCAATCGAAGTTGAAGTTCGCTCATCCTCGGCATCAACATAGCTTGGATAATAATCTCTACCAAAAGGCATCAATAAAACCAGTAAAACCAGGATCAACACAACCGGTCTAAATTTTTTTGATTTCTCTGAAACCGTCGAAGTAAATGTCATTATCAAAGCCAAAAGCGCCGGCAGAAAGAACAGAGGCCATAGCCATAAGTCATGCCATCCCCCCAGGCTTCCTGCCCCATACAGAAAAGCTATACCCGCAATAGAGGCAATAAAAGTATAACTAAATGGATGTAAAGCGGCCGTTGTTATCAACGCAAAAACACTAAACCCGGTGCCTAAAAAAACCAGCACACCTACCCAAATGTTACCTGTCCCTATGCCGGCAAAGACGGGACTTGCTATGCCCCCTATGACAACTATTAGTAAGCTGCATCCATAAGCATTATTCGCTTTATTATATCCCACGAAGCATTCTCCTTCCTCTTACCCCAGGAAACAATCACGCCCACCAGCGAAAGCGAGCAGCCATCCAGCTCATCGCCATGATACCCAGGAGGGGAATTGTAATATGATTATAAGTTAAAAAAAACACCGCATAGGTTAACCCTGCAAATACAAGAATCAGGGCAACTTGACTAAGGGCTTTGCCGGCCCCTATTCCGGTCTTGGACTTTTCTCTCGTTGGTCTTGGCTTTGGTGTTGGTTTTGGTGCTGGCGTTGGCCCTGGTTTTGGCTTCGGAGTAGTCCCGCTGTAAATACCTGTTTGTGATAAAAGCTCAAATAAGTCAACTTGTTTTTTAATCTCTTTCACCTTATCTAATTGTTCCTGCGCTCCCTCTGCCCCATACTTAACTGCTTTTTCCAAGAATGATATGGCTTGATTTAGTTCTTGTTTTGCACGTTCAAAAGTTATTTCCTTGTCCTTTAAAGCTTTAATTACGTCCTTTAAATCTAAAGCTTTGTGTAAGTCCTTTAAATTTAAAGCTTCGAGTACACTGTTCGTTTGTTCAATGCCAAGCCCCTTGTATCGCACTGCCACTTTATTTATCTCTTGATCAATGATGAAAGAGGGATTGGAAGCAGATTTCACCGCTTTTAAATTCTTTATGACTTTATCTACAGCTGGCATTTTTTTGCCGGCCCTTTCAAAATCCTTTGCCAGGATTAGTTCATATAAGTACTGGCTGTATTTACCCAGTTCATACAACAGGAGGCGCTGACTCCTGGCAATCTTTAAATTTATTTGGTCTAAAAAATCAAAAACAGCATCATAGTTGCCTGAAATATTTATTCCCGAAGCTCCACTGGTAAAGATTGAATCCAATTTTTGGATTAAATCAGTAATCATCATATCCAGTGTATTATTTGCGCTTTTTTCCAGTTGTTTATGAGCAGAGAGTTTATGAACTAAATTATAGTGCAGAGCCGCTTTTTTCAAATCGCCCCTACCCAGTTGCGTGCTAAATTTATCATGTTGTGCTTTTACTAAGTCTTCAAATACGCCAAACCAGACCTCGGCACATTCCTGCTTTCGTTTTTCGTTGTTTGCCTGTTGATAAGTATAAAAATGCTGATAAAAATTTTCCTGCTCAAGCAATTTGACCCAGTAGCTTATTGATTTTTCAAGCATGTCCAGGCTCTTATGTAAGTCACCGTTTTCGTCGCAATATAAGGAATACCTTTCATATAATAAGGCCAGGGAGTGCTGCACCCATGGGTCTTTAGCCAAATCTTTGCTAATAAGATCATATAACGTGGTCCTGGCTTCTTCTCCACCATTCAAATTATTATAATCTTCATGCGCTTCAAACTTTCGGTAAAGATAGCTGGTAAGGTTTGGAGAAACCATAGAAGCATATGTCTTGTCATCCAAAAGGTAGCCAATAAATTCGGTATATTTATGATCACTTAGGGCGCTGTCATAAGAAGGATCACGAAATGTTTTAATTTCCTGGTACATTCTCCTCCTTGGATTTAAAAGTATTTGAAGGGCTTCATTCCGCTTATGAGTAGGCAGATCACCTGCACGTTGTATATGTATGGTCAACTGTCTTTCGTCACAGGCAGGTGAAGCTTTAATCATTTCAAAGTAATTCATGTAAACCCCTCCAAACTATAATGAACCTGTATGATAACAACCAGGCTTTACTCTTGCAAAACTTCGTTTTCTAAATCTTTTATGGCCCCTTCCAGCTCTTGTATCTCACCTTCCAGAGACTGTATCATCAATTCCAGGTCAGAGAAACGTTGATCAGTTCTGCTTAAATCATTGAGAACAGCTTCAATCCCTTCCGTGGTTTCAAACCGGCTATCGCTAATATCCTGGGCCAGCATTTCCTGCCTTGTCTCCAAACCAGTAATCTTAAGATCCAGATCTTCAGCAAGATTATCAATTTCTCCAACTGTAGTTGAAGATAAATCAGTTGTCTGAGCTGCCAGATCGTCTGATAGGAGCCAGTAAAAAGCACTAAACCCGACCACCATCAGTAAAAAACCTGAAACGGCAAACAAAACCATATTTTTACGAATTCTTTGGAACTCACTGCTTTCTTGCTCAACCGGTGGCGGTGTTTCATCTTCTTCTGCAGTTCTGGAGCCAGCAGTTACTTCTTCGGGGACACTTTTTTCAAGTTGTGGTTCGCCTGCAGTCTCCCGGTACAGATCGGAGATGCTTTTTTGAAAGAAATTGTTGAGACTTTCTTTTCTCTCATCTTCCCGGTTAATTTTATCGCTAAGCTTATCAAGTAATTCCCGGGCTTGTTGATGGTTGGAATCTATTTCAAGCAACAAGACGCACTTCTCAATGGCGCTGTTATAATCTTCGACTCTAATATACAAATCTATAAGCAGTTCAATAATGCCGGTATCTCCCGGTTTCATCTTATGGGCAGCAGATAGAAGTTCGATAGCAGCTTTATATTCACTCTGTTCCAGCATATTCAAGGCCAGGTTGTAAAGAAGATCAGGCCCATAATAAACTCTTGAATAAAGCTCCAGATCTTCTCCGCATTTTGTACAAGTCTGGGCCTCCATACTATTTTTCTGGGTACACGAAGGGCATATCATAATCACGATCACTACCTTTCCAGAAAGCACCTTTTTGTTAAAAACCAGGATATAAAATTAAAACAATTCAAAAGCTATTTTTATAAACTGTTTTTTATCCTGTCTATTTTAAGTAATATTTGCTGACAGGCCTGGATAATCTTATAAGCTTCAGCATCGCTCATGGTCGGACTGATGGTGGGGATGTAGCTTTTAGCCTCTTCACCCATTTCGACAATCAATTTTTCTATATCGGCAACATCTAAATTAGCTTTATCATGGCTCGTCGTTTCGGGAAAAATATCAGGTGAGGGCACACTAATCACGACGCCGCCTCCTGACTGCTCCTCTCTAAGCATCTGGGACAGCTTGTCAAGTTCACCTGGAATATGGTGCATGCAAAGATAAGCGGCAATTTGCCAGGGGGGAGGTTTATCAACGCCATCATCTTCCTGAATAATACTTTTCAAGTTTTGCTTGGTCGCCTGTAAATGATTGAAGCACTCTGTTACCAGCTGCTGGTTCTTTTGTTCGTAGCCTTCGTGAGCTTTTGTTTGCTGGGCTTTAACATTTTCAGGAGACACATTACAGGGCTTATCTATCCTTTTAACTTCATCTATTAGTTCGAGCACTTCATTGACCAGGGCATCGAATACCTCCTGGCTGGGCTCAATCTGCCATTCTTTTAGCATATCTTTTGCTTCCTGAATCAATTCCCTTAGTTTGTCTACGTACTCAATGATTTTTTGGTTCTCTTTATCCCGGTAAGCTTCGTCAATATGAATACAGATATTTCTTTTTTTAGCCTTGATCAAAGCCTGGTCGCCGGGTTTTAGATAGCTCATTAATTCATCAAGTTCTTTTTTCCGGGCCTCGTAGTATTCCAGGGAAGGTACTTCAGGTTCCGGTAATTCAATTACAGCGTTAAAGGCGTGGTTGGCTACTTCACCTTTGGCAGTGATGACCACGGTTTGGCTTACGTATAAAGTTAATTTAACCGGAGTCCCGACGGGAAGCTCTTCATCAAAATCATTCTCGATTGATTTTAGGAGGGTGTAGTTTTCATAAAGGTTGATCTTAAGGTGCTTCTTGGTATGTTCATTCGTATAAAAGACAAATTCTTTTTCTGTCGGCAGCGGGGTTCCTTCTTCCAGTAGCAATTCTTTCATAATTTCCTGGGTTTTCGGGTTGTATAAGTCGATATAAATTGGCTTTGATAATACATTCGGTGTTTCCATTGAAGGAGGTTTAATCGCTTCATTGAAATCAATCATCACGTTCCCGTCAGCATCATATAATACAAAGTTAAAATCGGTTATTTCATCGTCGGTCAGGGAAATATTTTCAAGCTCAAAAGAACCATCATCATTGACCGGGCTTTCAAAAGACAGTGTGCCTTCCGGGTTTGAAACTTCAAGCTTGCAGCCCTGCAGGCTTATATTGCTCCCCTTTCTTTTTTCTACAGTGCCTTTAACCTTGTACTCATGCGCTGAAGACATTCCCACTGTCTCCATAGATACGCACATGCTTTCATCATCGCTGAAAACCTTCGTCGGGTAAGAAGCAGCCCTGATTGCTGCGCCGTAACCAACCGCCATATCAGGCTCATAGATAACCGGCGCCTCGCATTGTACATGAGGCTCTGCAGGCATACAATATTTGTCTTTTACTGTTTGGCAAACTAGCGGTATCTTTGTCGACCCCCCCACCATCAGGATATAATCTATATCACTGATGGCTAACCCGGCATTGCTCTCAGCCTTTTCCAGCGCCTTTTCACATTCGGGAATGGTCGAAGCTACCAGTTCTCCAATCAGTTTCTCAAAATCTTCTTTAAAAAACTCCATCTCGATATTCACGTTTAACCCGTTGTGATCAGTAAAAACCCCTTGCTTCTGGTAGTAGACATTCTCATCTGTCGACAGCGCTTTCTTGATCCCCTCTGCTTCCAGGACTAACTTTGTGAAGCGGTTCAGATCATCCTGATCGTCCAGGTCCAGTTCAAGAGAATAGCCTTCGCTCTCCTTTAATTTCTGAAGGATATCTCTGGCTAAAAGCCTGTCAAAGTTATCCCCTCCCAGGAAATTGTTGCCTGAAACCCCTACAACCATGGGAAAATCTGAAATCTTCCTGACAATGGCAACATCAAAAGTACCGCCTCCGAGATCATAAACCATAAAATTTCCGTTTTCTATATCATGCTTCCAGGAATAATAAATAGCTGCAGCAGTAGGTTCTTGCAATACTTCCACAACCTCTAACCCGGCCAGTTCTCCTGCTTTACGGGTTGCTTCCACGGCATTCAGGCTAAAATAAGCCGGGTAAGTAATGACTGCTCTATCAATAATATATTCATCGTTATCGCTGTTGGCGTTCAATTGTTCCTCCATGAGCTGTTTGCACTCGGCCAGTATACAGGAGGATATTTCTTCGGGAAGCATTTCCCGGTCCCCAAGCGCTTCAGTTTCTTTTGTTCCCATCTTCCGTTTAATTGAAACCACGGGCTCCGGCTTGGTGCCTCTCCGGTTAAATGCCCGCCTTCCCACAATAATCTCTTCTTTGCGGGAATCATATGCCACCACAGACGGGATCAACTTCTGCCTGTTCGGCCCCTCATAACAAATAATATCTGTTTCTGTGCGATCGGTAAGACCGACCACGCTGTTGGTAGTCCCCAGATCGATGCCAATAGCCCTGCTAATTTTCATCCCAATCACTCCTTATCATTTTCCCCTATAGGTTAAACAACCCGGTTACCTCAATCCTCAATACGTTCTTTGGCGGTGGATCTTGAGCCGCCAATGATTTTGGCCATATTAATTACATCTTCATCTCGCCTGATCAAGGGCTCATAAGTTTCAACCACCGATTCCTTTTCTTGCTCATGATATACCCACCCAATAACCTCGGACATATCAAGGACAGAATCATCAATATCGTCTCCGGTGAAGTCCGTGATGGTAACTCCCGCATGTTGTAATGAACGTTCCAAGTTGCTTAAGGTGATCCTCAGTTCATCAGAAAGGGGCTTTAAATCTTCATTCGCCAGCTTTTCTTTGTATCTTTCAAGGGTTTTATTTAAAGCAAAGACCTGCATGGCTATGGAAGCAAAGGCTTTATTATCCTCTTGTTTGCTTTCATAAAACTCTTTATCTTTAGCGGCCAACTGTTGATTTTTCACCTTCATTATCCTGGAAGCAACTTCTATCGGTGATTGAAATTTAAGGTCCCCTGGAACCTGCCTTAACTGTTTTTCTCCTGTGTGAAACTCTGTTCCCACTTATCCCACCCTCCTTTTAAAGATTTTATAATTGCTACCTGCCCTGCCCGGAAAAAGTGCCCACCTTTTTACGGTACAGCCTTGCTGTGTTCTTTTGGCCGATATCCTCATAGCATTCGGCCAGTGTAGAAAGCAAGCGATTTCTTCGATCCAGCTCCTTGGTTAGGAACAACTTTTCTTCATCGAGGTTATAGGCAGCCAGCAAGTACTCAGCCGCTTTCTCTTGTTTGCTCATTTTTTTATAAGCGTACCCCAGCATCTCCAGTATATTGAACTTGGTCTCGTCTTTTTTTTCGTAACTTGCATCTGCCTTGATCAACCAGGAAACAGCTTCGGACCAATTCCCCTGTTGATATTCTTCAGTTCCTTTACGATATTCCCTATCCGTTTGAGGCAGGTAAGATTCCAGATCATGTAAAACTTCGCTTGCAGAATGGTATCGATCCACCATTTCAAAGCTGAGACATTTTTCCAAAATGAGGTCTAATTTCTCCGAATCCTGGACCTGAGAATGGACCTCTTTACCTTTGATATATCTCCACCTTTGCCGGGCCTCGTAGTTTATGGTCCTGTTGTCTTCACTTTTGGGCCCAATTTGATTTCTTATATAATCAAAAGGATGAGAGTTGGTCCACAACTCATAAATAACCAGGCCGGCGCCATATACGTCTGATGTAAAGTGATAATAGCCCATAAAGCTTTCCGGGGCCATATACATAATAGTGCCGGCCATACTGCCCATAAAACCTGATTTTCTAGCCAGCTCAATGCTAAGGCCAAAATCCACAATTCTGAGGATATCATGGCTTAACAAAAGATTTTCGGGTTTTAAGTCCCTGTGAATCACATTATGTTCATGGGCAAGGGAAAGACCGGTAAAAAGTTGGAACATAATATTTTCAACAAAACCTGGATCAGGATAGTAACCGGTCTTTTGCTGCCTTTTAATAGTTGCTCTGAGATCTTCGGCATCGGGGACAAATTCCATCACGATATAAGCTTTTTCTTTGTAATCAATTTCAGTATATCCCCAGCTGTAAATCTGGACAAAATGTTTCTTTAGGTTAAAATCAACCGTTCGGTCCAGTATTAAGGCGGGAAAAGTGCAGTCATTGAATTGTTCTTTCAGTTTTTCGTTGTCCATCTTTTCGACTTTAAGTATTTTTATAGCAACTCTTCGGAGGACATTGCCATTTAAGAGTTCTTCTGCCAAATAGACATCACCAAATTGCCCTCCACCTATCCTTTTATTAAGTTTATACTTTTTATCAATGACCCTGCCGGCCAGCTTGTCGCTGATTTAACTCACCCCCCTTAATACCTGCTGCAAACAAATTTAATCTTTGATGATATTTAAGATCTCATCGACATGTTCTTTAACCTTTTCTACCTCCCGCAAAGATTTAGCAGAAACATTTGAAGCATATGTATTTAATTCAGTAATTGATTGTAAAATTTCTTCGCCCAGGGCCTCTTTTCGCAGCTTACCATAATCATTTAGAGAAACCTCATCTGAGTCATAAATAACCTCGGGGCGGTTGCTTTTCAAAACCACCCTGACCTCTTTAGCGCTGTGGAGTTTTCTAATATTCTCCGCCAGCAGGTTAGTTATCATCTGGTCAACCAGGGAAAAAATAATTCGGGCCCCTTTGTATGTTACCCCCTGTGAGCCGATCCCGGCGCCGCTTAAAATATTATTGAGGCTTTTTTCGTTGTCATCAAAACTCTTGGCTGCAATATAATCTATTACCTCCTGCTCCACTATAAGCTCACCTTCCCTGGTGGCCCGCCATTCATCGCAGATCTGGGCAACCACTTTTCGGGTTATATTTCTCATTGCATCATGTGAAAGGGGATTGAAAACGACGATTCCGCCGCGGCCGATAATACGCCCCAGCAATTCCGGCCGGAAACATTTTTCCCTTGTATCCCTGTGCACGGCAGAGTACAGGAGATCCAGGACCACTTCCTGGATCTCTTCCATGGAACGATTATTTCTGAGCATCGAACAGATCTCTTCATAACCAATGTTCGAAGTAAGAATAAAAAAGGCCTTATTACCATAGGCGACATTTCCTTTCAAGTCGACTATACTGCCTTTATCGAAAAGGTTAAGCATGGGATCCCAAATATCCGGGTGGGCTTTTTCAACTTCATCAAATAAAAAAACCGAATAAGGATCATTATTCAAATCGTTGATCAGCCGCCCGCCTTCTTCAAATCCCACGTAACCGGCCGAAGTCCCCACTATCCCGGAAACATTGTGTTTGTCTTTAAAGTTTTCCATACTGTATGTGATTAATCTTCTGGAATTAGAATAGACCTTGGCAATTTCATTGGCCAGCTCGGTTTTTCCGGTGCCAGTCAAACCTATGAACATAAAAATTGCGGGCGGTTTGCTCTTATCAACCATTCCTGCTTGAATAAGCTTTAATCGCTCGGCAACCTTGGAAACTGCAAAGTCCTGCCCGATTATCGATTTACTCAGGATATCTTCATAATCCATATCCTCTCCCGTGCCGAGGATCAAATCTTTGGGCAACCCGGTAATTGAAGATATCTCCATGGCTATATGTTCCCTGGTAATAACCGGTTTGGCATTTTCATTGTTATCCATTTGAGCTTCATAGCTGGCATTGCTGCAGGCAAGTTCCATAACTTTGACTGCCTTAGCGGGAAATTTTTCAGCTATAAGAAAATCTTCGGCCAGCTTAACCAGCCTGGGAACCAGGTTTGGTTCAAATTCAACGTTATATTCAAGCTTAAATTCCTCAGCATATTGATTAAGTATTGCAATTACCACCTCAGTGCCGGGTTCATTTATATGCATAAATTCAAAGTAATCCTTGTAGCTCTCACCAGTCTTGTTAAGCTCTGCATAATCGGCGCTGTTAATAATGCCCAGGAAGTAAAAACGATTCTTTTTCAACCTGCTTTTACATAGGTTGGGGTAAATCTTAAACAACTTATAAAAATCATCAACGATATAAACACGTTTATGATTTTCCTCCATATAGCGAAACAATCTTTCCGCCTTCGCTTTTAATTCTTCTTCGGGAAGATCAGTTAAATCAAAATAAATTACAGGATAATTTTTTAAAAAACTTATTCCCTCATGGACAACCTGCGAAGAAAGGGCATTGCAGATTGCCGTTTTCCCCACACCCTTATCTCCATAAAGTAAAATATTGCGGTTTTGTTTCCGGAAAAAGATCCTGGCGATCTCCTTAATTTCATTTTCTCGCCCTTCTATTCTCCTGGCGCTGCCGTCATAAGCGCTTTTGGTAAGCTCACTGCAGGGAAAAATATCCTGTGGAAGCATTATCTCAGGCCTGTCATCTTCTTCAAGTTTTTCAGCATTATTTACTACTTTTACCAGATCTATTTTCAGGTTATCTTCAAGCGTTTGTTTGAATACATCTCCGCCAAGCTCTACCAGGGATAAAAACAATTGTTTTTTCTTTATGGTGTCCAGCCCTGCCTGCATCTTTCTTTTATTGGCATCCTGCAGTATTTCCTGGACATTCATAGAAATGTTTGCCTGGGAAGGTTCCAGGGGGACAGAGCTTAAGTTCGGACCTTTGCTTAATAATTTCTCTAACTTAACCTGAAGAGATTTAAGGGATTCGTCAACCGGCAGGCACCTTAACAAAACTTTACTGCCAAAACCTTCTCTGTCATCAATAAAAGCCAGTAATAAATGTAACGGCTTTAAGTCTTCAAAGCCCATTCTACCTGCAAGTTTGAGCGATTCATTAATTAACGCATAGGCCTTGTCATCGAACAAGCTGGCATCAACTGTCCCGTCAGGCTTAAATACTGCAGCAGGAGACACATCCTCAACAGAAATATACCTGCCTACCGCATTCTTGATAGACTCCAGGTCAAAGATATCTTCAAAGATTTGATTCTCTTCTTTCTTTTCTTCATGGAGATGCTGGAAAACCACGAAGACAAGGTGAGCATAATTTAGCTCCTGAAACTGCTCGGGCATCTTTAACCCTTCATAAACTAATGAACCGGAAGCATAGCTTTCTATTTTAGCAAAAACACCCTTTAAATCATTTGACCAATTGCCAGGATCAAAATAATTAATGGTATCCTGACGAGATTCAGTAATAGAAAAGCGTAAAATCTCCAGGCATTTTTGCTTATCTATACCGGCCTTAAAATTGTTAAAGATGATCCGCTGTATATCCCTGATAACACCGGCTCTTTCGGCAGGCAGTTTTTTTAACCGCTTGCTTTCAATATCTATAGATATTAATGCCCAGACCATTTCAAGCAAAGATAAATTTCTGCTTTTCCTGGTTTGGGCATATTCAATTGCGTAATCAAAAATTTCAGACAAATCCGTGGCAAAACGATCACTTGCCAGTTCACCGTTAACGAAAAGAGAAGACATTCTACCTTATCCCCCTTGGCATTTAATAAGCCAAACAAAGAAGTTGTTGTATTAGCCTTTTATATTTCATTTTCATCGTGATGGAAATCTCAGGTGCTATAACCAGACAAGGTAAACCATATTATTGAAGCAGCAAACTCGCTTTGTAAGAAACATTCTTCTTTTGCAGATATTTAAAACCAGCATAGCTTAAGTAGTGTAAATTAAAAGTATAGTTTGACTTTTTGCTCTTAAAACATTTCTATATAAAAAAAATCTTTCCTGCAAATGCAAGTAGTTTTTTATAAATTTTTCATATTTACCTTCCCTCATCTATTTCTTTCAGGCGCGGTAAAATATTGTCCTCCAAATCAGCTCTCAAATGAGAACCGGATCTCTTAAGTGCCTGCAAGAACTGCCGATCCTTTGAGTTATCTTTTATCTTTAGTCACCTCCAAGATGTGGTTATAATCATTTTTACAATCCCTGCTAAAAATTTCTGAAGATAATTATTAATAGAAATATTATACATATTATATTTCGATACAATTAGCACCCCTCCTGCAATTAATTTTTACAGTAGGGAACAGAAGACAAAGAGTACGGCACTATAGAATTCTTAAAGGAATAAATAAGCATAATGGAAAACAATGAAGTTGTTACCGGTAAACCTACTCATTGGTTAAGCCAGAAACTGGCTTTAAAGAGGTACCGATGTTTTAAAGCAATCTTTCTTTCACAAAAATTGACATTGCTTACTCGGAACTGCTATAATAGTTGAAAAATTATGATTAATGATTTACTCAAGTACTTCTCCAGGTTGTAAATAGCACCATCTTTACTACTGCAAGGCTATGGCCGGCCTTCCTTCTACGCCTTTATAGTGCCCTAGGCCGGCCATTATCCTTTATTACCTTACTTAAGCTTTTCAAAAACGAAAGGATTTTTCTCTCAATATGAAAAAGCTATTATTAAAGGAAAACCAGATTTACTTAAAAAGAAAACTAAAAGTTATCCTGCCTGAAAGCAGTGCAGAAAAAGCCGAGCCCAAATACCTGGCCACATTGCTGAAAAACCTGGAGTCGCTTGGCTTTACCTTTTCACCCGAGCTGGTTAAGGCAGCCGGCACTTATAGCAAAGAGGAGCTTTCCGCTTTGTACGAAGAAATTGTGCCCATCCTTAGTGAGATGGTCGGAGCCCACGTCAAGCACCGCCCTTTTTACCCCAACTTCCCCCGCCAGGTAATGGAGGCTTCCCAAGCAGAACTTTATTTAAATACAGTCATCCATTATGCAACCCGTTATG
>Ga0207421_10001570_pt1 | contig 29124 bp, 28 predicted proteins | sample SodLakKL_010_SED_4_FD_187542 | JGI IMG/M metagenome (GOLD analysis project Ga0207421, IMG submission 187542) | Alkaline sediment microbial communities from Lake Tanatar, Kulunda Steppe, Russia - 8KL_010_SED (SPAdes) (version 2) | ecosystem: Environmental > Aquatic > Non-marine Saline and...
CGGTCGATTCGTTGCGATCCGGGCCGCCGGCAGGGGTGGCGGTTCGATGCGCGGCGGCTGCGCCGGACCTCGCAGCGCCGTTCGTGCTAGCATCGGTGCTATCACTGTGGGCGGAGGTGCAGCCATGGCGCAGGTCCTCATCAGGGACCTCCCGGAGGACGTCGTCGAACGGTTGAAGGCGAAGGCGGCGGCTGAGGGCAGTTCGCTGGAGGCGCACCTTCGTCGGCTCCTGGCCGAGGCGTCCGGATTGGACCGGCACGGCTTCCTCTCGCTGGCTGACGACATCGCAGCGACCACGGCCGGGCGGCAGCACACCGATGCAGCGGCGCTCATCCGGGCTGACCGGGATCGTGACGGACGGTGATCGTCGACGCCTCGGTCGTGGTCAAGTGGTTCGTACTGGAGGAGCAGCACGACGAGGCGCGATCCCTCCTGGCCGCGGACGAGCCGCTGCTCGCACCCGATCTGCTGGCGATCGAGGTGGCGAACGTGCTGTGGGCCAAGGTGCGTCGCCGTGAGTTGGAACCGGCCCAGGCCGAACGCGCGATCGCCGCGGTGGGTGGACGAGGGGAGCCACAACTGCGGCCGTCGACGCCGCTGCTCAGCCCAGCGTTCGACCTGGCGGTCACCTTGGAGCAGCCCGTGTACGACTGTCTCTACGTCGCTCTGGCACGGGCGACGGACGACCGGCTGTGGACCGCGGACGCCCGGCTCGCCCGCGCTGTCCGACACCACGCCGTCGCGCGGGTCGCTCTGCTCGGCGAACAGCCGCCTCGCGCCTGACTAGGCGACCAGAACCGCGGGACCGTGGATCTCGTCGGCCGGTAGCGGCGCGGTCCCCATCATCCTGAGCCCCAGCGGCCGCGCCCGCTCGCCCGAGACCACCTCGATGTCCAGGGGTGCGCCCGGCCACCGCACGGTGAGCTTCTCGTCGTCCCGTGCGACCTCGGCACCCAGCAGGTGCCAGACCCGTGCAGACGCTTCCAGGTCGGGGTGCGCCAGGCGGGGGCCGAGCAGCCGAGCCGCGTCGGGACGCGGCGCTTCGGGCGTGGTCCCGAGGGCGGCGGCCCAGCCCTCGTCGTCGTGCTTCGCCCAGGCGACCTGCACGATCAGCCCACCGACCTGGGAGGGTCGTACGAAGGCCTCGTGCCAGTAGTCGCCCTCGGCGGAGACGTCGACCACCGCCAGCCCGGCCTCCTCGAGCGCTGAGACCGCCGGCAGCAGCGCCGGGACCTTCAGGGTGACGTGGTGGATGCCCGCGCCGTAGCGGTCGAGGAAGTGGGTGGCGAAGCCCTCGTCGCTGCGAGGTTCCAGCAGTTCGAGCTTCGCGCCGCCGGCGAACCGTGCCTGCCGGGTAGCGAACCCGCCGCTGGCCACCTCCAATGCGGGTGCCACCCACCCCCCGCCGAGGTGGTCGATCCAGCGGCTCGCAGCGGCACCGATCGAGGGCACGGCGGCAGCGACGTGGTCGGGGGTGGCGTCGATCGGCACGGTGGGCTCCGTTGCTCGGGGTGCGGCGGCGGGTGCGGTGGCCGTGGCGGGTGCGGCGGCGGGTGCGGTGGCCGTGGCGGGTGCGGCGGCGGGTGTGGCGGGTGCGGCGGCGGGTGCGGCGGTGGGTGCGGCGGTGGGTGCGGCGGCGGGTGCGGCGGGTGCGGCCGGTGCGGCGGCGGCCGCGGACGCTACGCAGCGCGCACCCGCGGGGCCAACCCCGCACCGACCCTGCCCGCGGCGCTACCCTCGGTAGCGAACGCCCGTTCGGTCCGAAGTGGCGCAGTCGGAGGAGGTGGCGGCGTGCAGCCACGGCATCCGGAACCGATCCTCCACGTGGACATGGACGCCTTCTACGCCTCCGTGGAGCAACGTGACGATCCGGAGCTGCAGGGCCGGCCCGTGGTCGTGGGCGGCGCCGGTGGCCGTGGGGTCGTGGCGGCCGCCTCCTACGAGGCCCGTCGGTTCGGGATCCACTCGGCCATGCCGATGGTCCGTGCCCGGCGGCTGTGCCCCGACCTGGTGATCGTCGGCAACCGCTTCGACCGTTACCGCGAGGTCTCCCGCCAGGTGATGGCCATCCTCGCCGACATCACCCCGCTGGTGGAGCCGCTGTCGTTGGACGAGGCGTTCCTGGACGTCGGTGGGGCGGTGCGGCTGTTCGGCGAGCCACCGGGGATCGGGGAGCTGATCCGCACCCGGGTCCGTGAGGAGCTGGACCTGCCCTGCTCGGTGGGCGTGGGACCCACCAAGTCCGTGGCCAAGCTGCTCTCGGACCGGGCCAAGCCCGACGGGCTCGTCCACTGGCCTGCCGGCGAGGTGCTCGCACGCCTCAGGCCGCTGCCGGTCAGTGACCTGTGGGGTGCCGGACCGAGGACCGTGGAGCGCCTGGAGAGCTTCGGCTACCGCACGGTGGGCCACCTCGCCGACGCGGAACTCAGGACCCTGCAGCGGGTGGTGGGCGAGGCGCTCGGCAGCCAGCTCCACCAGCTGGCCCGGGGCATCGACCCGCGCCGGGTCACACCCTCCGAGCCGGCCCGCTCCATCTCGGGGGAACGCACCTTCGACCACGACGTGGACGATCCGGACGAGCTCGAACGTCAGGTGCTCAAGCTGAGCGAGACCGTCGGCCGGCGACTGCGCGCCTCCGGTGTCGCGGGCCGCACCATCACCCTCAAGGTCCGCTTCGGCACCTTCGAGACCGTGACCCGCTCCAGCACCCTGCCGGCCCCCACCGATCGGACCCGGGACGTGGCCACGATCGCCCTCGACCTCCTCTCGGGCCTGCGCCTGGAGCGCGCCCGCGTCCGCCTGCTCGGGGTGGGGGTGTCCAACCTCGGTGAGGGCGACGGGGCTCGGCAGCTCACCCTCGACACCGCTGCCGAGGAAGGGCCGCACCCGGCGGTCATCGCACGGCTCGCGGACCCGCGCTGGGAGCGGGTGGAGCGGATCGCCGACTCGGTCGCCGAGCGTTTCGAGGGGGTGGGAGTGTCCTACGCCGCCCTCCTCGACGACCACGACGACCCGGCCGAAGTGGCGCCCCGCCGCGAGGACCGCGGCCCGGGCGACACCACACGCGCCCGTGATCCCGACGCACCCTCGGCAACGCCCGACCCCGACGACCTCGGCCCCTGAGACTGAGACGTCGCTCGTTTCAGGCCAGCGGCAGGAAGCGCACCCGTGAGCGTTGCCGTCGTCGGCCGTCGAGATGGTCGGCGAGCTCCTCGTAGACCGCGTCGCCAACCATCGACCTCAACTCGACCTCCATGGATCGGTAGACCGGGTTGCGCCCGACGAAGGCCACGTCGTCATCGAGGCACCACCACCCGAAGTCCGCGCCGCCGTCACCCCAGTGGCCCCGTTCGTAGGCCGCGATCGTGTGGACCTCGAGGGTGCCCCCGTCGTTGGCGGTCAACTCCTCGATCGTGCGGTGGAGCGGGACCTGCCAGCACACCGTCGGTTTGTAGGTGGCGTGGTGTTGTCCGTCGGCGATGGCGAGGTGGTGCAGCGCGCACCCGATGCCACCAGCGAACCCCGTCCGGTTGGCGAAGACGCAGCCGCCGTCCACCACGCGGGTCAGCACCTCGCCGTCCTCGTCCTCGGTCAGGATCCCGTCGGCCAGCGCGGTGGCGTGGAACTGCATGGTGGAGGCATCCAGCCGCTGGGTGACCAGGTCCCGTAGCGCCGAGGGATCGTCGTCGTCGTTGAGGTAGGCCCCGTGCACGCAGCACCCGATGGCTGGGTCCTGCACGCCCGGGTGGACGCCCTCGCACCCACCCCCGTAGATGCAGACGTAGGACGACAGCAGGAAGGAGACGTCGAACGTGTAGCGCCGGTGCTCGTCCTCGGGGTCCCGGATCGACACCCACTCCCGTTCGAGCATCCGTGGTCCCCTGTGGCGGCCGGTGCCCGAGCGTAGCGAGGCCTGCCCTACGCTCGACCCGGGAGCGGCGGCAGGCCCGCCCTCGTGGAACGCGTCAGGAGGACCCGGGTGGGTGAGGTCGGCTACGAGGTCGTCGAGGGGGTGGCGCACGTCACCTTGGACCGGCCCGACAAGCGCAACGCCATGGATCTCGAGGTGTTCGCGCAGCTGGCCGAGTGCGCCGCCCGTATCCAGGCCGAGGACAGCGTGGGCGCGGTGGTCGTCGCGGGCCGCGGCGGCACCTTCTCCGCCGGGCTGGACCTGGCCGCCCTCGGCGGGCTGCTCTCCGCCGGCGGGGGGGACGGCGATGGCCGTGCACAGGGCAGCGGACCAGCCCTGGACCCGGAGCTGGTCGCCCGGCTCCAGGCGACCTTCACCGCCTACGAGGAGCTGGACGTCCCCGTGCTGGCCGCGATCGAGGGGCACTGCCTCGGTGGCGGGATCCAGCTCGCGGCGGCCTGTCACCTGCGTGCCGTGGCCCCGACCGCGGCCATGGCGGTACTGGAGTCGAGGTGGGGACTGGTGCCCGACCTCGGCGGCACCCACCGGTTGCCACGGCTGATCGGTCCCGGTCGGACCACGGAGCTGGCGATGACCGCCCGGGTCTTCGACGCCGAGGAGGCGCTGCGCATCGGTTTCGCGGAGCTCACGCTGCCGGCCGAGGCGACCCAGGACGCCGCCCACGAGCACGCCGCGAGGTGGGCTGCCGGACCCGGCAGCGTGCGCCGGATCCCGCGCCTGGTACGCGAGAACCTCGGCCGGGACCGCACGGCGGCGCTGGGAGCGGAGATCGCGGCCCAGGTGGCAGCGGTGTCGGGTCCCGACGTGACCGAGGCGCTCACGGCTCATCTCGAGGGCCGAGCGCCCCGTTTCGTGGGCCGCTGAGACCGGAACCGATCGCATCGCGGATCGGGGAGGCGCGCTCGTCGCTCACCCGGAGCCGGCTCGGTCATCCGTACGGTCCGTCGTAGTGCGTCCGACCGAAGCCGTAGGTACAGTCGAAGAGCACAGACCGTCGAGGGGAAATGCCGCTTTCCGAGCATGAGGAGAACGTCCTCGCGGAGATCGAGCGACAGCTCGCCGCGGAGGACCCGCGCTTCGCGTCCCGTGCCCGACGCAAGCTCGGGGTGTCACGGGTCGGTCAGCAGCGCCTGGCCCTCGTCATGGTCGTCGTCGGCCTCGTCTCGGTGCTCTCGCTCGGGTTCCTACCGGGTCCCTGGAACCTCGTCGTCCCCGCGGTCGGCTTCCTGCTGCTGCTCGGGGGCATCATCCTCGGCGTGAAGGTGCGTCGTGCCCCGGCAGAGGGCGCCCGCTCCTTCGTGCCACCCGACGACCGCACCTGAAGCCGGGGGCTCGGGGCGTCTCCCGGCGTCACCTCGCCGGTCGCGGTGCGTGAGCTCAGCGCTGCCGCCACTGCGCTCGACCGACGTTCCATGCGCGGGTGGTCGCGGCGATGGCCCGACGCAGGGGCACCAGGACCACTTCGCGACGTCGGACCCGCCCGGTGAGTTGTGCGGTGAGGTCATCCAGGGTGGCCACCGCAGCCGTGGCTCGCAGCGGGTCGAGGTCACCGTCGAAGGCGGCAGCCTGCACCACCTCGGCGACCGGTCCGTGACCGCGGTCGATCCACCCTTCGCGCTCCCACCGCGCGAGCACCTCACGCGCCGTCTCGTGATCCCGCCGGTCGAGTCCGACCCGGCGGGCGCCGGCGTACAACCGGCGCTGCGCTGCCAGCACCGCGCTCCGCGCGTCCCGGCTCGAGACCTGGCGTCGGCGTCGGCGCGCGGCCGTCGTCAGCGCCCAACCGGCTGCCCCGACCAGGACCACGACGGCCAGCACCAGCGACCACCACCCGGTATCCCCGACGTCGGTCGCGGCCGCCGACCCCTCGCCGTCGAGCCCCTGGTCGGCCTCCTCCGGTAGGTCCAGCGGGTCGGAGGTGTCAACGTCCGGCTCGGGTACCTCGGCGTCGGCCGGCTCGTCCGCCTCCTCCGCCTCCCGGGCGGCGCGCTCGGCCTCGTTCTCCGACGGCGCCAGATCGTCGGCTCGCGGCAGCAGGTGGACGTCGTCGGAGCGAGGCGTGGGCTCGAAGGTCACCCACCCGTAGTCGGGGAACAGCACCTCCACCCACGCGTGCGCGTCCCCGGTGGTGACCAGGTACTCGTCCAGGAGCTGCCCGGCCTCGGGGTCGGCGCTGGCGACCCGCTCGCCCGGGAGGAAGCCGACGGCGACCCGGGAAGGGATGCCGGTCTGGCGCAGCATCACCGCCATGGCGGTGGCGAAGTACTCGCAGTAGCCGACCCGGTCCTCGAGCACGAAGGTGGTCAGGGCATCCTCGCCGCGGAGCGCCGGGACATCGAGGTCGTAGGTGAAGCCGCCAGCCGGGCCGATGAACCAGTCCTGCAGCGCCAGCGCCCGCTCGATCACCGACGTCGCCCCGGCGGCGGCGTAGACCTCCTCGGCCAGCGCACCGAGCTCGGGGTAGTCGCGGGGTAGCTGCGTGTGGGCGTTCACCACCTCGAGCGGGAACCCGACGTCGCTGAGCTCGGCGAAGGACGGCGTCGGCCGCTCGGCGAGGACCCGGTAGGCCGAGCCCTGCCGGATACCGACCGTCTGTCCGACCTCCTCGGTCTCGTCCCAGGTCGCGAGGAACCCGCCCTGGGTGGACCACACCATCTCGTCGCGGATCGGGCCCAACACCTCGACGGGTTGGTAGGGCAGGGGGACGTAGATGTTCTCGAGTGCGAGCACCTCGACGTCGACCTCGAGGACCTGGGTGCTGGCCGCCGGCTCCTCCGGCGGCAGCGGTCGGTCGGCGGGGAACAGCCGCGCTGGATCGGGACGGAAGCTCTGGGTCCCCGGGGGACCGAGCCGCCAGGTCGCACCGTCGAAGCTGTCCAGGCCGGCGAGGCGGAGGTAGGTCCGCTGGGAGGAGCGGACCCGCAGCACCTCGCGCTCCTCCGGGGAGTTGAGACGGTTGGAGATGTCGACGATGGGTTGGTAGCCCCGCGCGGTCGCCGTGGAGCCGAGGTTGAGCCACGCGTCGGCGCCGTAGGCGGGCAGCAGCCACGGGGTCGCGGTGCCCGCAGCGATCGCGACGCCGAGCAGCACCAGGCCGCTGGCCGGCAGCGGGATCGCCTGCGCGGTGTCCTCCCGCGTGTTCACCGCGGCGAGCAGCAGCAGGCCGCTGGTGAGCAGGAACGGCACGACCAGCAGCATCGTGTCCGGTGCGGCCGCCGGGATCGCGAGGGGGACCGCCCACAGGATCGTGAGGTTGACCAGGCCCGCGGCGATGTGCCCGCCGCGGACGACGACCTCGTGGGACAGCAGCGCCACCGCCCACCATGCGACGACGGTCAGCAGCTGGAGGCCCGGGAGCGGCTCGGCTGGCGCGGGCTGCTCCTCCAGAGCGAGCCAGCCGTCGGCCAGGGTCAGCCGCAGCGCCTCGAGCTGCGCCCCGGCGCCGGCGCTCCACCCGTCACCGACGCCGAGCAGCCACGGCAGCGCGGCGAGGAGCCCGGCACCGGCCAGGACGGCCGCCACCACGCCGGGCAGCCGCGCGCGGCGGGCGATCGCGGCCACGAGCAGGCCGATCGCCGCGGCCGTCAGGGCGGTGGCGCGCCAGGAGGTGTCGGTGAACACACGGTCGTAGGCCGGCACGATGGCCAGCAGGACCAGGGCCAGTAGGAGGGTGAGCAGACCGTCGCGGCGCATCAGCCGGCCCGCGCGGTACTCGTCGGGGTGCCCCGGCTGCCGCGCCCGAGCAGGTCCCTCCAACGGTCCTCGAGGCGCTCACCGCCGGCCAGCCGCGTCGCCCGCCAGCCCGCGGCCCGCAGCCCGGCGATCGCGTGCGCTGCCGCCGGGTCCGCCGAGGTCGCACCGGCGTAGGTGGCGGCGTCGATGATCACGGCCAGTCGGCTGGAAGCGCCGCGGCCGGCGCGGACCAGGGCCGCCAGCTCCTGGGGATCGGGAGCGGTCACGACGGCGATCAACGTGCCCTCCCCGGCGGCGCTGGTCGCGACCTGGCGCAGCAGCGCGGTGAGGTCGACGTCGGTCGGTTCCAGGGCAGCCAGCGTCGGCATCCACGCGTCCGCGGGCACCGGCGTCGCGACGTCGCGGGTGGGGCGGTCGAGCAGCGTCACGCCCCGACCCCGGGTACCGAGGTGGTGGGCCACGCTGGCCGCGGTGGCCACCGCCACCTCGAAGCTGCTGGCGGGCCCGGTCCCGGCGTGCCGGTCGGGTCGGATGTCCAGCAGGACGGTCGCCCGGGGGGAGGTGGCCTCCTCGGCGCGCCGGACCATGAGCTTGCCCCGGTGGGCGGTGGAGGCCCAGTGCACCGCCCGCAGGTCGTCGCCGCGGACGTACTCCCGGATGTCGGCGAGGTCGTCACCGTGGATCGTCGCGCGCCGTGGTCCGCTGGCGACCGCGCCGCTCGCCCCGCCGAGCGGGGCACCCGGTGGCAGTGGCCACACCGGGGGCTGCACCGTCAGGACCCCGGTGCTCGGGATCGACCGGCGACGTTGGACGAGCCCGAAGGGGTCCCGGATCGTCGCCGTGAGGGGACCGAGGGTGAACCGGCCGCGGTGTCGACCCTCCAGTTCGACCGACACGTCGAGCATCCGGTGGGGTGCGAGGACCGGGAGGCGGGAGGCGCTGGGTCGGGCCAGGACCGCTGGGACGGCATCCTCCAGCCACGCGGGGGGGCTCGGGACCCGTCCGGTGTTGCGGACCAGCAGGTCGACCCGGGCCCGACCACCGAAGGGCAGCGTCCCGGGTTGGATCCTCCGGTCCACCACCAGGCGCAGCGGTGCGACCAGGATCCACACCACCGCCCCCACCAGCAGGACCAGCAGGGCCACGGCCAGCACCTGGAGTTGCGGGACCCCGAGCAGCCGGGCCGCCAGCCACAGCACGACCACCGCGACCCCGGTGCCGACACCCCGCCTGGTCACCGGATCACTCGGTGGGGACCGGCATGCCGCTGAGCACGTCGGTGATCACATCGACCGCCGTGATCCCGGCCAGCTCCGCGTTGGGCCGCAGGATCAGCCGGTGGGGGAGCACGTGGGGCGCCAGCAGCTTGACGTCGTCGGGGATGACGTGGTCACGGCCCGCGATGGCGGCCGTGACGCGCACGGACCGGATCAGCGCCAGGGAGGCCCGTGGTGAGGCGCCGAGCTCGACGTCGTGGTGCTCACGGGTGGCACGGCACACCGCGATGAGGTAGCGCTCGATCGGCTCGCTGACGCGAACGGCACGGATCGTTCGGATGGCATGGACGACCGAGGCGGTGTCGCAGACCGGGGTGAGCTCCTCCAGCCGGTCCTTGGCCCCATGGGTCCGCACGATCTCGAGCTCGTCGTCGGCGTGGGGGTAGCCGATCGCGATGCGCATCAGGAAGCGGTCGCGCTGCGCCTCGGGCAGCGGGTAGGTGCCCTCGAGCTCGATCGGGTTCTGGGTGGCGATCACCATGAAGGGTCGGGCCAGGTGGTGGGTGGTGCCGTCGATCGTGACCGTGCGCTCCTCCATCGCCTCGAGCAGCGACGACTGGGTCTTCGGGCCGGCACGGTTGATCTCGTCCCCCAGCACGATGTTGGCGAACACCGGACCGGGCCGGAAGGCGAAGCTGCCGGTGTCGGGGGCGTACACCGTCACGCCGGTGACGTCCGAGGGGAGCAGGTCGGGGGTGAACTGCACCCGCGAGACCGAGCAGTCGATCGACCGGGCCAGCGCCTTGGCCAGCAGGGTCTTCCCGACCCCGGGGACGTCCTCGACGAGCAGGTGTCCCTCGGCGAGCAGCGTCGTCAGAGCCAGCCGGACGACCCGGTCCTTGCCCCGGATGACCCGGTGGATGTTGCTCTCGATCGCCTGCAGCGTGGTCGAGACAGCCGGGAGGTCGATCGGTGGTCGGGGGGCATCGAGCTGTTCGGTGCTGGACACGAAGGCTCCCGGAACGCGATGCGCGGAGGGTGGGCGTCGCGTCGCGGGGCCGGGGTGCGGGTCGCGGCGGACACGATCCGCAGAGTACCCGGGGGGGCCGTCCCTGCTCCCGGACAGCTGGCCGCGCCAGCACCTCGCACCTGACGTCGGTGTCAGGTCTGCGGTAGCGTCCCTCGGGGCGTGACGAGGGGAGCCTGGCGGTGGGGGACGGGGCCGACGGTGGCGGGCGGCGCACCAGCCGCGGCGAGCGCACGCGTCGACGCCTGCTCGAGGCCACCCGGGAGGCCGTTGCGGCACGCGGCTACGTGGCCGCACGGGTCGAGGACATCGTCGCGCTCGCCGGTGTCAGCCACGGGACCTTCTACACCTACTTCGAGAACAAGGCCGCCGCGCTGGACGCCCTGATCGGTGTGACGGCCGAGGAGCTGCAGGCGGTGGTCGATGAGCCCTGGGACGGGCCCGACGGCGCGGCGACGATCGAGGCGGTGATCGGCCGGTTCGTGGCCGTGTTCGCCACCCACGCGGCGGTGGTACGGGCGTGGCTCGAGGCCAGCGCCCACGACGCCCACTTCGCCGAGCGGCTCCGCGAGGTGCGCGGGGGCTACGTCCGCCGGGTCGCCGAGGTGCTCACCCCGTCACTGGCAGGCACGGGCCACGATCCCGCCCTCGCGGCTTCCGCGCTGGTGGCGATGGTCGAGGGTGCGGTGACCCAGGGCGTGGTGGGCCGCGACCAGATCGAGCAGGGGGAGCTGGTCCGCACGCTGCGCAGCCTCTGGATCGGTGGGGTCGTGCGGCTCGCAGAGGACATGGCGGGCTGACCCGGACGGTGACCCCCGGGGCCCGTGAGGGCCTCACCACTTCCCGCCACCTGCGGTCGAGCGCGCCGGGGTCCGGCCCGTCGGCCGCCCCGAGGGAGCACCGGGAGCGCCGTCGACGGGGCGTCGATGAGCGCTGAGCGGTCGTGCCGACGCTGAGCGTAACGGGCTCTGGCCATCCCCGGCCACCGCCCTCCACCTCGCTCCCCGGTCGCTGCCGGGCGATCGGCGGGGCGTGGTGCCCGGATCGGGTCGTCGAGGTGGTTGCGGAGCGTTGACCGGTGGAGTGGTGAGGCGTAGAGTGGCGCGATGTGGAGCGGCCTCCCATCGGAGGGTGCACGGACCTAGGGGTCGATGGACCCGCGGGAGGCACGACGACGGTGTTCCTGGGAGAGCACCAGCACACGCTGGATGTGAAGGGCCGGGTGATCCTCCCGGCCCGCTTCCGGGACCGGTTGTCCAGCGGTCTGGTGTTCGCGCCCTCCCAGGACCGGTGCATCGACATCTACCCGCTGACGGCGTTCGAGCGCCGCGTCGAGCAGCTGCGGGCGGTCCCGCGTGAGGACCAACGGGCGCGCGCCTACCTGCGGGTGTTCCTCGCCGGTGCCCACGAGGAGAAGCCCGACGCACAGGGCCGGGTCACCATCCCGACCCGACTGCGGGAGTACGCCGGTCTGGAGCGTGAGCTGACGGTCAACGGCGCCGACGAGAAGGTGGAGATCTGGGCCCGGGAGGTCTGGGAGCAGTACCGCACCCAGGCCGAGGACGCCTTCGCGAACCTCGACGGGCCCTTCCTCGCGGGGACGCCGTGACCGGCGCGGCCCTCCATGTCCCCGTACTCCTCGACCGGGTCGTGGAACTGCTGGCCGACGCACCCGACGGCGTCGTGGTCGACGGCACGGTCGGGGCCGGTGGGCACGCCCGGGCCGTCATCGAGGCGCGCCTGGAGCGCTACGGCCGGGCGGAGCTGCTCGGTCTCGATCGTGACCCCGATGCGCTCAGCCTGGCAGCCGAGCACCTGTCCGACCTGGCCGACGACGAGCGGGTCACCCTGGAGCTCGTCCGGGTCCGCTTCGACGCCCTGCCCGAGGTCCTGGATGCCCGGGGCACCCCCCTGGCCAGCGGCGTGTTGCTGGACCTCGGGATCTCCTCGATGCACGTCGACCGTGCGGACCGTGGCTTCAGCTACCGGGCCGAGGGGCCGCTCGACATGCGGATGGATCCGGACCTGCCGACCACCGCCGGCGACCTGGTCCACGAGCTCGCAGCGCCGGAGCTGGCCGGCCTGCTCCGCCGCTACGCCGACGAGCCCCACGCCGCACGGATCGCCCGCGCGATCGTCGCGGCCCGACCCATCACCTCCACGGTCCACCTCGCCAGCGTGGTCCGCGAGGCGGTCCCCGCCGCGGCACGTCGTCGTGGGGGACACCCGGCGACCCGCACGTTCCAGGCGCTCAGGATCGCCGTCAACGCCGAGATCGACGCCCTCGAGGCCGTGCTGCCCAGCGTGGTCGAGCGGCTGGTCCCGGGTGGGGTCGCGGTCGTGATCGCCTACCACAGCCTGGAGGACCGCCCCGTCAAGCGCGCCTTCGCCACCGCCGCCACCGGCTGTCTGTGCCCACCCGGGCTGCCGGTGTGCGCCTGCGGTCACACCCCCGAGGTCGAGCACCTCGTCCGTCGTCCCGAGCGGCCCTCGCCCGAGGAGATCGCCGCCAACCCCCGAGCGTCGTCGGCCCGTCTGCGGGCCGTGCGACGGCGTGCCGAGGAGTCCTCGTGAGCGCCATCACCGCACCCCTCCGTCGCACCCGCCCCGAGCTCGATCGTCCGGGGCAGCGCTACCTCAGGGTGGTCGAGGAAGCCGTTCCCCGTCACACCCTCGCCTACGCCATCGTGATGATCCTGGTGTTCGCCGCCGCGGTGTTCGGCGCCGTGTCGCTGAACGCGCTCGCAGCCGGTGCCTCGGTCGAGGCCAGGGACCTGGAGGCCCACGTGACCGAGGCCGAGCGGGTCTACGCGCAGCTGATCGCCGACGTCGCGGCCCTGGAGGATCCGGCCAGGGTCCGGGCGGCGGCCCTGGAGATCGGCATGGTGCCCCCGGGGCCCGTGCGGCACCTGAGCCTCGAGCGCAACCTCCCGGCCGATGGCGCGGTCCCGGAGACCCGCACCCCCGACGCGGCCGCCGATCCCCTCAAGCCCCTGCTGTCCGTGGAGCGATAGCTCATGCCCCGACCGACGCTACGCCGCTCCAGCCGCGGAACCGCCGTCCTGCGCACCGATGAGCAGGTGGCCGTCCGACGGATCCGGTGGACGCTCGCGATCTTCGCGGTGCTGGTCCTGGCCACCACGGCCAAGCTCGTGGAGATCCAGGTCCTCGATGCCGCCGATCTGGCCGCGGTCAGTGAACGCCAGCGGGCCCGCACGATCGAGCTGCCGGCGACGCGGGGGCGGATCTACGACCGTGACGGCGACGTCCTGGCCACCTCGGTGCAGGCAGCGACGATCTACGCCGACCCCCGCGCGTTCCGGTCCACCGAGACCCCGGACGGGTTGGAGGTCCCCGCGGCGGGCGCTGCCGGCGACGTGGCGGCTGCTCTGGCCCCCGTCCTCTCCCAGGACGCAGCGACCATCACCGAGCGGCTGGAACAGGACCGTCACTTCGTCTACCTCGCCCGTCAGGTCTCCCACGAGGTGGGGGAGGAGGTCCGTTCGCTCGGGCTGCCCGGCATCGGCGTGCTCGTGGAACCGCATCGGCTCTACCCGGCCGGGCCCCTGGCGGGGCAGGTCGTCGGGTTCACCGACATCGACGCCCAGGGGCTCCAGGGGCTGGAGTCGGTGTACGACGGGGTGCTCTCGGGGACCCCGGGCACGCTGCTCCTCGAACGTGCCCCGGGTGGGCTGGACATCGCTTCGGGGGTCCGCGAGCTCAGCCCACCCGCGGTCGGGACCGACGTCGTCCTGAGCCTGGACCGGGAGGTCCAGCACGTCGCCGAGGTCGCCGCGGCCGGGGCGATGGAGCAGTACGACGCGATCGGCGCCAGCATCGTGGTGACCGAGGTCGGAAGCGGTGACATCCTGGCGATGGCCAGCACCCCCGGCTTCGATCCGAACCAGCGTGGCGACGAAGACCCGTCCGACCGACGCAACCGGGCGGTCACCGACATCTTCGAGCCCGGGTCGACCCAGAAGGCGCTCACGATCGCCGCCGCGCTCGAGGAGGGGATCGTCACCCCCTCGACCACGATGTCCGTCGCCGACGCCATCCGCGTCTCCGGCTCGACCTTCACCGACGCCTCGAGCCACCCCACGTCGCAGTGGACCGTCACCGAGATCATGGAGCGGTCCAGCAACGTCGGCACGATCCAGATCGCCCAGCAGCTCGGATCCGAGCGGCTCGACGCGTACCTGCGCTCCTTCGGCTACGGGCGACCCACCGCGCTCGGCTTCCCCGGTGAGTCCGGGGGGCTGCTGCGCCACCACGAGGACTGGTGGGGGACCTCGCTGCCGACCATCGCGATGGGGCACGGGGTGGCCGTCTCCCTCCTACAGCTCGCCAACAGCTACGGCACGATCGCCAACGACGGCGTCGCGGTGTCACCACGCCTGGTCCGGGGCACGGTCGGCGAGGATGGCCGGCTCAGCCCCGTTCCGACACCCTTGGGGGAGCGGGTCATCTCCACGACCACCGCCACCTCGGTGCGTGCCATGCTCGAGGAGGCGGTCCACGGTGAGGCCGGGACCGGCGGCCTGGCCCAGGTCGACGGCTACCGCGTCGCCGGGAAGACCGGGACGGCCCGCAAGCCCGCCGACGGCGGCGCGGGCTACAGCAACCAGTACATCGCGACCTTCGTCGGCATGGCTCCGGCTGACGACCCCCGGGTCGTCGTCGCCGTCATGATCGACGAGCCCTGGCCCTTCTACGGGGGGTTGACGGCGGCACCGGTGTTCGCGGAGGTGATGCAGGCGGCGCTGGTGGCGCTCCGGGTCCCTCCCGAGGGGGCCGGGGACGAGCTGCCCACCGCGCTGCAGTTGGCCGCCGAGCACGCCGCCCGCATCGCCGACGCCGAGGTCGCCGCGGCGGACGCCGCCGCGCGGGCGGTCCTGGAGGGCGGTCCCGGGCTCGTCGGCGACGCGGCCGGTGATCCTCCAGCGGAGCAGGCTGCCGGCGTCGCCGATCCGCCGTGATCCGGACGGCAGCCCGCTGCCGGCCACCGTCCCCCGCCCGTTCCACCTCCACTGGGGGGCCGGGACACCCCGTTACGCTCCCGCGCGTGTACCCAGGGCGTGCGCAGCCGGCTCGCGTCCGTCTTCCGGCTGGACGAGACCCGACCAGGACCACCGTGACCGCGACCCTCGCCGAGGTGGCCGCTGCCCTCCCGGGGGCAGGGGTGCACGGGCCTGCACGGGACACCGCGGTCCCGCTGGTCGACGCGACCCACGACAGCCGCCAGGTCCGTGCCGGCTGGTTGTTCTGCGCGGTCGTCGGCGCCCGCGCCGACGGTCACGATCACGCGCCCCAGGCCGTGGACGACGGTGCCCCGGCCCTGCTGGTCGAGCGCCCGCTCGACCTCGACGTCCCCCAGCTCGTCGTGCCCTCGGTCCGGGCCATGATGGGCCCCGCTGCGGCGGTGGTCCACGGCCATCCGAGCCGGCAGCTGACGGTGGTCGGCACCACGGGCACCAACGGAAAGACCACGGTCAGCTACCTGCTGGAGGGCGCCTTCGCGGCCGCGGGGCAGGGCACCGGGGTGATCGGCACCGTCGAGACCCGGGTGCTCGGTGAGCCCATCCCCGGGGTCAGGACCACGCCGGAGGGCACCGACCTGCAACGCCTCCTGCGCCACCTCCACGACCGGGGCGTCGACGCGGTGGCCGCCGAGGTGTCGAGCCACGGCCTCGACCTGCACCGGGTGGACGGCACCCGCTTCGACGTCGCGGTCTACACCAACCTGTCCCAGGACCACCTCGACTGGCACGGGACCATGGAGCGGTACCTGGCCGCCAAGGCGCGGCTGTTCACGCCCGCCTTCACCGACCGGGGTGTGGTGTTCCTGGACGGCCCGTGGGCCGATCGTCTGCTCGCCGCAGCCACCGTGAAGGTGACCACCGTGGGCTGGGCGGGGCAGCGCCAGCCGGGAGCCAGGGCCCCCGAGGTGGCGATCGTGGAGGCGCGCAGTGACGTCACCGGCGGGTCGGCCCGGCTGCGTGGGCTCGTCGCCGGGGACCTCCCGATCAGCACCCGGCTCCCCGGAGCCTTCAACCTCGCCAACGCCGCGGTCGCCGTGGTGGCCGCGGTCCGTGCCGGGGTGCCGCCCGAGGTCGCGGCTGCCGGGGTCGCCTCGGCGCCGGGGGCGCCGGGCCGGCTCGAACGGGTCACCGCGCCCGCAGGCCCCGCCGTGTTCGTCGACTACGCCCACACCCCCGAGGCCGTACGCACCGTCCTGGGGACCCTGAGGGCCGCCCTGCCGGCGGGTGGACGGATCGGGATCGTCCTCGGCTGTGGCGGCGACCGCGACCGGGACAAGCGCGCGCTGATGGGGGCCGCGGCGGCGACGGCCGACCTCGCCGTGCTCACCTCCGACAACCCGCGCAGCGAGGATCCGGCCGCGATCCTCGAGGTCATGACCGCGGGGGCGCGGGCCGCTCTGGCCGAGGGCGCGGTGGCGCAGCTGCGCGTCGAGCTCGACCGGCGGCGGGCGATCGCGCTGGCGCTCGAGCAGGCGGGTGACGACGACATCGTGCTGATCGCCGGTAAGGGCCACGAGACCGTGCAGGAGTTCGCGGACCGGACCGTCACCTTCGACGATCGCGCCGTCGCGGCGGAGCTGCTGGAGAAGCGGGCGGTGGGCGGATGATCGCCGTCCTGGTCGGTGCCGCGGTCGCCCTCATCGTCGCCCTGGTGGGCACGCCTCTGGTCGTCAGCTACTTCCGGCAACGCGGGTTCGGCCAGCCGATCCGCGACGAGGGCCCCGAGAGCCACCAGTCCAAGGCCGGGACGCCGACGATGGGCGGTACGGCCATCGTCCTGGCTGCCGTGATCGGCTACGGCGTCGCCCACCTCGGCACCGCCAACATCACGCTCGCTGGCCTGCTGGTGCTGTTCACCTTCGTCGGCATGGCCGTCGTGGGCTTCGCCGACGACCTGATCAAGCTGCGGATGCGGCGCAACCTGGGCCTGAACAAGACCACGAAGTTCGCCGGGCAGGCCCTGATCGCCGTCGGGTTCGCGACGCTGGGGCCGGCGTTCGCCGGGCTGCCCCGCAACATCTCGATCGTCGGAGACCTCGCCTTCGACGTGTCCACGCCGGTGTTCATCCTGTGGATGTTCCTGCTGCTGACCGGGGCCTCCAACGCCGTCAACCTCACCGACGGACTGGACGGGCTGGCGGCCGGCTCCGCCGCGCTGGTCTTCGGCAGCTACACCCTGGTGGGGTTCTGGCAGTTCCGGAACTCCGTCGACTACCCGATCGGTGCCAGCGAGGCCCTCGACATCGCCATCATCGCCGCCGCGGTGACGGCCGCCTGCGCCGGGTTCCTGTGGCACAACGCACCCCCGGCGCGGATCTTCATGGGGGACACGGGTTCCCTGGCGCTCGGCGGGCTGCTCGCCGGCATCGCGGTCGCGACCAACACCCAGGTGCTGCTGGTGCTGTTCGGGGGCCTCTTCGTCGCCGAGACCCTGTCGGTGATCATCCAGGTCGCGGTGTTCAGGACCACGGGCAAGCGGGTGTTCCGCATGGCGCCGATGCACCACCACTTCGAGCTGCTCGGCTGGCAGGAGACCACGATCATCGTGCGGTTCTGGATCCTGGCGGGCCTCGGGATCGCCCTGGGCCTCGGGGTGTTCTACGCCGAGTGGATCAGCCGGGTCGGGACGCTGCCGTGACCGGCCTCGACGCCGTCCGATCCACCACGCCCCTCGCGGTCGGGCGGGCCCTGGTCGTGGGCGCGGGCGCATCCGGGCTCGCCGCGGCCCGCCTGCTCGTGGGCGCCGGCGCCGAGGTGGTGCTGGTCGACGAACGCGCCGGTGAGGACGCCGACGCGGCGGTGGCGGCGGCCCGGAGCACGGGCGCCGAGGTGGTGTTCGGCCGCCGGGCGGTGGAGGTGTTCACCTCGGGCTTCGACCTCGTCGTGCCCTCGCCCGGCGTCCCCGAGCACGCCGCGGTGTTCGCCGACGCGGCCACCGCCGGCACCCCCGTGTGGTCCGAGCCCGAGCTCGCCCTGCGGCGCTTCCCGCGGCGCCTTCTGGCGGTGACCGGGACCAACGGCAAGACCTCCACCACCGAGCTGCTCACGGCGATGTGCGTGGCCGCAGGCGTGGACGCCCACGCCTGCGGCAACATCGGGCTGCCCGTCAGCGACGCTGCGGCTGCCAGCGACGCCGATGCCACCCTGGTGGCCGAGCTCTCCAGCTTCCAGCTGCGCTTCACCTCCACCCTGGCACCGGAGGTGGCCGTGCTGCTGAACGTCGCTCCCGATCACCTCGACTGGCACCGCGACCTCGCCAGCTACCACACCGCCAAGTCGCGCATCTTCGCCTGGCAGCGACCCGACCAGTGGGCGGTGGCCAGCGAGGACGACGCGATCGCCCGCGCGCTGCGGGACGGCACCGGGCCGGGCCGGCCCGCGGGCTTCTCCGCCGAGCGCCCCGTGGCCGTGGGCGTCGGGCGGCAGGTCGATGCCGGGGCAGCGGTGCTGGCCGCGACGATGGATGGCACCACGCAGCCACTGCTGCCGATCGCGGCGCTCGCCCCCGACGGGGGCCCGGTCCCCGTCCACCGGGTCGCCAACGTCGCTGCGGCGGCCACCGCGGCGCTCCTGGCGGGGATCGGGCCGGCCGCGGTCACCAGCGCGGCGGTCGCGACGCTGCCGGGTCGGCACCGCTTCGAGGTGGTCGCCACCGACCGCCGCGGGGTGCGATTCGTCGACGACTCCAAGGCCACCAACGTCCACGCGGCGATGGCGTCGTTGGCATCGGCCGGTCCATCGGTCTGGATCGGGGGCGGGTTGGCCAAGGGCGTGGATCTGCGCCCGCTGGGCGCGGCCCTCGGCGACGTGCACGACGCCGTGCTGATCGGGACGGCTGCCGAGGAGCTGGCCGAGGTGTGTGCGGCCGCGGGTGTGGCCGCGCAGCAGGTGCCCGACCTGGACACCGCGGTGATGGTCGCCGCGCGCTTGGCCGCGCCGGGCGAGACCGTGCTGCTGGCGCCCGCCTGCGCATCCTTCGACCAGTTCGGCTCCTACGCCCAGCGCGGCGAGGTCTTCACGAGCGCGGCCCGGCGGGCTGCGGCCGGCGGGGCCACCACCTCGTCACCAGGGGGAGAGCGATGAGCATCGACGAGGCACCAGGACAGCAGCGCGAGCGTCCGGCCGGCACCGAGGCCCCCTCCGGTGGCCGATGGGCCCGGATCCGGGCCCGGTGGCAGCCCGGTCCCTGGACCGCCGATGCGACCGCCCTGACCGTCCTGACCCTGCTGCTCCTGTTGCTCGGCCTGGTCATGAGCTTCTCCGCCTCCTTCGTGCCGGCGGCCGAGGCCGGCGATCCGTTCGCCGTCTTCCGTCGGCAGGTGGGCTGGGCGGCGATCGGCCTGGTCGCCTTCATGACCGCAGCCCGGCTCGACCACCGGATCTGGCGGGGTCTGGCCTGGCCGCTGCTGCTGGTGGCCATGATCGGCCTGGTCCTGCTCCTGGTCCCAGGTGTCGGGGAGACCCGCTACGGCTCGACCCGGTGGATCGGCATCGGCCCGTTGTCGATCCAGCCCTCCGAGATCGCCAAGCTGGCCGCCCTGCTGTGGCTGGCTGACGTCCTGGAGCGCAAGCGACCCCGGAACGGGCTGCCGCAGACCACCGAGCACCTGCTGATCCCCGCGCTGCCCCTGCTGGTCCTGCTGGCCGCGCTGGTCCTGGCGCAGCCCGACCTCGGCACCACGATCCTTCTGGCGATGATCATCAGCGCGGTGCTGTGGGTCGAGGGGCTCCCCGGACGCATCGTGACAGCCGCCGTCGTGCTCGGTGGTCTGGCGGTCGCCGCGCTCGCCGTGGTCGCCCCCTACCGCGTCGCGCGGATCCGCGGGTGGCTGTGGCCCGAGCGCTTCCCTCTGGACGAGGGGTTCCAGCTCCTGCAGTCCCGGTACGCGCTGGGCTCGGGCGGCACCTTCGGGCTGGGTCTGGGCTCCTCGCGGGGCAAGTGGCACTTCATCCCCAACGCGGACACCGACTTCATCTTCGCGGTGATCGGCGAGGAACTCGGGCTCGTGGGTGCCCTGCTCGTCGTCGCCCTGTTCAGCATGCTGCTGTACGTGGGCCTGAAGGTGTCCTACGCCGCCACGGACGGCTTCGGTCGCACCGTGTCGCTGGCGGTCACCGTGTGGATCGTGGGCCAGGCGCTGGTCAACATCGGTACGGTCACCGGTTTGCTGCCGATCACCGGGGTCACCCTGCCGTTGGTGTCCGTTGGTGGGTCCTCCCTGGTCTCGACCCTGTTGGCGCTCGGCATCCTCGTGGCGATCGCCCGGCGTCCCAGCCCAGCGACGTCCGGCACCGCCGCCAGGGGAGGCCATCCGTGACCCGCACGATCCTGCTCGCCGGTGGTGGCACCGCCGGCCACGTGTTCCCCGCCCTGGCCGTGGCCCGTGAGCTGACCGCCCGGGCCGACGACGTCGAGGTGGTGTTCGTCGGCGTGGACGACCGGCTCGAAGCCCGGCTGGTGCCGGCCAGCGGCTTCGAGCTCCACACCATCGATGCGGTCGCGATCCCTCGGCGTCCGTCGCCGCGGTTGCTCAAGGTCCCGGGTGCGCTGCGGACGGGAGTACGGGCCTGTCGGACCCTGATCACCGAGCGTCGGGCGGTCGCCGCCGTGACCTTCGGCGGCTACGTCTCCTTCCCGCTCGACCGCGCCGCCTTCCGTGAGCAGCTGCCGCTGGTGATCCACGAGCAGAACAGCGTGCCCGGCCTCACCAACCGGATGGCGGCGCGCTGGGCGGACCGGGTGGCGGTGACCTTCCCCGGTTCCGCGCCCCGGTTCCGTTACCAGGAGCGGTGCGTGGTCACGGGTAACCCCGTGCGTCCCGACGTCCTGGAGCTCGACCGCGCCGCCCGTCGCGCCGCGGCACTGGAGGCCTTCGGTCTCGATCCCGCGCGCCGGACCCTGCTGGTGTTCGGGGGTAGCCAGGGCGCCCGCAGCATCAACCGGGCGGTCGTGGACGCCCACGAGCGCTGGGGAGATCGTCCGGTCCAGCTGCTGCACGCCACCGGCGGCGTCGGCTACACCGCGGCTGCCCGCGCGTGGGAGGAGGCGCGAGCGGCGCATCCCGACGGTCCGCCCGTCAAGCTCGTCGAGTTCATCGACGACATGGCCGGCGCCTACGCCGCGGCCGACGTGGTGGTCTGCCGGGCGGGGGCGACCTCGATCGCCGAGCTCACGGTGCTCGGTCTGCCGTCGGTCCTGATCCCCTACCCCCACGCCACCGCGGACCATCAGCGCGAGAACGCCCACGCGCTGGCCCGGGCCGGCGGTGCGGCGGTCATCGACGACGACGAGCTGACGGGCGAGCGGCTGGTGGACACCCTCATCCCACTCCTCGACGACCCGTCCGCCTACGCTGCCATGGCGCTCGGCGCCCGGGCGTTCGGGCGGCCCGACGCGGCCCAGGCGGTGGCGCGCCTCGTCCTGGAGTTGGCCCCAAAAGGACCGCAACCGTGATGCCCGCGCTGACCTCGCACCACCACGTCCACCTGGTCGGTATCGGCGGCGCCGGCATGTCGGGCCTGGCCCGGATCCTGCTGCTGCGGGGGCACCACGTCACGGGTTCGGACCTGCGCGATGGTCGGGCGCTGGAGGAGCTCCGCGTGCTCGGCGCCCACGTCGCCGTCGGGCACCACGCCGACAACCTCGCCGGTGCCGACATCGTCGTCACCTCCTCGGCCGTGCCGACCGACAACCCCGAGGTCCGCGCGGCCCGGGAGCAGCGACGGGTGCTGTTGCGGCGTGCGGAGCTGCTCGCGTGGTTGATGGCTGACGACCGTGCGGTCCTGATCGCCGGGACCCACGGCAAGACCACGACGACCTCGATGGCCGTGGTCGCCCTGCAGGCCGCCGGCGGCGACCCGAGCTTCGCGATCGGGGGGTCGCTGAACGAGAGCGGAACCAACGCTCACGCCGGCACCGACGGCTCCTTCGTGGCCGAGGCCGACGAGTCCGACCGCTCCTTCCTGGTCTACCGACCCGATCTGGCGGTGGTGACCAACCTGGAGCACGATCACCCCGATGAGTTCGAGGACCTCCACGCGGTGCGTCAGGCCTTCATCGGGTTCCTGGAGCGACGGGCCCCCGGTGCTCCGGCACTGCTCTGCCTCGACGACCCGGGGAGCGCCTGGCTCGCCGAGCACATCGACGCCCCGGTGGTGACCTACGGCGAGGACCCCCGCGCCGAGGTCCGGGTGATCGCCGACGACGCCGGCGCCGAGGTCCGCATCCACGGCGAGCCGGCGGCCCGTCTCACGCTGTCCGTCCCCGGGGTCCACAATCTGCGCAACGCCACCGCGGCTGTCGCGGTCTGTCACCTGCTCGGCGTGGACGCGGCCGCCGCGGGGGAGGGGCTGACCAGCTTCACCGGGGCGGTGCGCCGCTTCCAGCGCCTCGGCACCGTGGGAGGCATCGAGGTGGTCGACGACTACGCCCACCACCCCACCGAACTGCGGGCCACCTTGGCGGCAGCCCGACAGCAGCGCCCGGAGCGCATCGTGGTGGTCGTGCAGCCCCACCGGTACTCGCGGACGGAGGTGTTCGGCGCGGAGCTCGGGCGGGCCGCGGCCGGCGCGGACGTCGTGATCGTCACCGACGTCTACGGCTCGACGGAAGCCCCCGTCCCGGGGATCACCGGCAAGCTGGTGGCCGACGCGGCAGCCGAAGCCGGCGCGAGCGTGGTGTACCGCCCGAGCCTGCGCGAGGTCGTGGACGAGTTGGTGGCCACGGTCCGTGCCGGTGACCTCGTGCTCACCGCAGGGGCCGGGGACGTGACCAGCGTGGGGCCCGCGCTGCTGCAGCGGCTCGGAGCCACGCGGTGAGCGATCCGGTGGTGACCGAGTTGGCCGAGCAGTGTCACGGTAAAGTAGAGGGTGATGCTTCGCTCGCGTCCCTGACGACGCTGCGGGTGGGAGGGCCGGCCCGGGTCCTGGTCACCGCGGAGCAGGATGCGGACCTGGCCAGGGTCGGGGAGGTGTGTCGCCGCACGGGGCTGCCGTGGACGGTGATCGGCCGCGGCTCGAACCTGCTGGTCGCCGACGCCGGGTGGCCCGGGGTCGCGATCGTGCTCGGGCGTGGCTACCGCGGTCTGGAGATGGACGGAGCACGCCTGCGCCTCGGCGCGGCCGAGCCCCTGCCGTCCCTGGCGGTGCGCATCGCCGACGCGGGCTACCACGGTTTCGCCTGGGCCTGCTCGGTGCCGGGCACGATCGGTGGCGCCGTGCGGATGAACGCCGGAGCCCACGGCGCCGACCTGCGGGACCACCTCGTGGAGGCCGAGCTGTTCCGGCTCGGCACGGGGACCCGGGAGCTGTGGCCGGCCGCCACCCTGGGCTTGGCCTACCGGTCCAGCGAGCTGCCGACCGACGCTGTGGTGGTGGCTGCCACCCTCTCGTTCGACCGTGGCGACCCGGTCGAGGAACGGGCGGCGATCACCCGGATCCGCGCCTGGCGCCGCGCCCACCAGCCGTTGAACGAGCCGAACTGCGGCTCGGTGTTCACCAACCCGCCGGGGGACAGCGCCGGCCGGTTGATCGACGCGGCCGGCTGTAAGGGGCTGAGGGTCGGAGGCGCCGAGGTGTCCCACCGGCACGCCAACTTCATCGTCACCCGACCCGGCGCCACGGCCACCGACGTCGCGACCGTGATCGAGCGGGTCGTCGCCGCGGTGGAAGCCGACGCGGGTCTCACCCTGCACCCGGAGGTCCGGCGGTTGGGCGCGGTGGTGGCCGACCACGATCTGCCGACCACCTGGTCGGGGGATGACGGGGCGGCGGGAGCACCGTGATCGACGAGCGCATCGCCGAGCGGCGGGCAGCGGTCCGTGACGATCACCGCCGCAGCCGCCTGCGTCGCACGTGGTGGGCGCTTGGGCTCGTGGCACTGCTCGGGGTCCTGGTGGCCGTGGAGCGCAGTGCGCTGGTCGCGCTCGAGGAGGTGACGGTGGTCGGGGTGGAGCGGCTCGATCCCGAGGAGGTCATCGCCGCCGCGGACCTCGAGGTGGGCACCTCGACCTTGCGGTTGGGGATGAGGGCCGCCGGTGACCGGGTGGAGGAGCTCCCACTGGTCCGCGAGGCCAACGCCCGCCGGACCGATCCGCTGAGCGTCGTGATCGAGGTCGAGGAGCGTCGACCCGAGCTCGTCGTCACCGGGGGCGGGGAGCATCGCTACCTCGACCGTGACGGGGTCGTGATCGAGGATGTCCGCCCCTGGGAGGAGCCAGCGAGCGCGTGGCCGGTGATCGAACTGGCGTCGGAGCCGCCGTCGCCGGGGGAGCGGGTCGACGATGATGCCGCCCTGGCCAACGCCCATGCCGTCTGGCGTGGCCTGTCGGGGTCCCTGCGGGCCGAGACGGTCCGCTACCGCGCCGCCGGCCCGGACGAGCTCACGCTGGAACTGGCCTCCGGGGTGGAGGTGCGGTTCGGGCGGGCAGAGCGCGTCGATGAGAAGGTCCGGGCCCTGGGAGCGGTGCTCGAGGACGTCGGCGACACCGAGGTGGAGACGATCGACGTGCGGGCGCCTAGCGCACCGGTCGTGATCGGGCGTTGAGCCCGTTCGCCGCGGATCTCGCGCGGATGGGCGTGCCTGCTTGACCCTCGGAAGCGCTGGGGGCTACGGTCCACCCGAGGTTGACATAAGTATAAGCCTTTACTTTAGGTCGAGATAATCGCTCGCGGCAACACACAGAGTCCCTCCGGCGGCCTCCCGGTCCGGGCACCGTGGCAGGAGGAGCGGGGTCCGTTCCGACCCCGGCGGGGGACGGACGACGGGTCCGACGACGCGTCGGGAGCTCCCGATGGAGCGACACTCGACACCACCTGCGACATCACCCCACCCACCACCTCCGGATCGCGACCGCGCTCCGGAACCGACGATCAGGAGCTCCCCGTGGCGGCAGCCCCAACCAACTACCTCGCCGTCATCAAGGTGGTCGGCATCGGCGGGGGCGGCGTGAACGCCGTGAACCGCATGATCGACGCCGGTCTCCACGGTGTGGAGTTCGTGGCCATCAACACCGACGCGCAGGCGCTGCTGATGTCGGATGCCGACGTCAAGCTCGACATCGGCCGGGATCTCACCCGCGGGCTCGGCGCGGGCGCCGACCCCGTGGTCGGCCGGCAGGCCGCCGATGAGCACCGCGACGAGCTGCTCGAGGTCCTCAAGGGCGCCGACATGGTGTTCGTCACCGCCGGTGAGGGGGGAGGGACCGGCACGGGGGCGGCACCGGTGGTCGCCCAGATCGCCAAGGAGCTCGGTGCGCTGACGATCGGGGTCGTGACACGTCCCTTCGCCTTCGAGGGCCGTCGCCGGTCCACCCAGGCCGAGGACGGGATCGCGGAGCTCAAGGACGAGGTCGACACGCTGATCGTGATCCCGAACGACCGGCTGCTGCAGATCGCCGACGGCGACACCTCGGTGGTGCAGGCCTTCCGGCTGGCCGACGACGTGCTGCTGCAGGGCGTCCAGGGCATCACCGACCTGATCACGACCCCGGGGTTGATCAACCTCGACTTCGCCGACGTGCGCACGGTGATGAACGATGCCGGGAGCGCCCTGATGGGGATCGGCACGGCCCGTGGCGACCGTCGGGCGGTGGAGGCCGCCAAGCTGGCGGTGTCCTCGCCCCTGCTGGAGGCCTCGATCGACGGGGCGCAGGGGGTGCTGCTGATGCTGGCCGGGGGCAGCGACCTCGGGTTGTTCGAGGTCAACGAGGCCGCTGACGTGGTGACCCAGGCGGCCCACGCGGACGCGAACATCATCTTCGGTGCCGTGATCGACGACTCGCTCGGTGACGAGGTCAAGGTCACCGTCATCGCGGCCGGGTTCGACAAGTTCGACGGACCCGTGGAGCAGCCCGGGGCGTTCGTGCGGAGCGACGAGTCGGCGGCACCCGCGCCCGTCTCCGCTCTGGAGGAGCCCGAGGACGAGCCCGACGAGGTGTTCACCCCCGAGCCCTCCCCGGCGGCCGAACGCACCGAAGCGACGCCCCGCCTGGTCTACGACGACACCGAGGACGACGATGACCTGGATGTCCCGTCCTTCCTGCGCTGAGCCCGGTCGACCGTGATCCGGATCCAGCGGTCGGCTGCCCTGGCCGGTGGTCGCGGTTGGTTCACGGGCCGCGACCTCGAGGCGCCGCCGGTACCCATCGGGGGTGAGGGCAACCTCGCGCACCGGCGACCCCACCGCCCGTCGGACCTGGCGGCCGCCCGGCGCGAGGTCGCCGCGACCACCGGCACCGACCCGACCACGTGGCACCTGCTGCACCAGGTCCACGGACGCGACGTGGCGGTCGTGGACGCCGAGGTCCCACCGGGCAAGGAGCTACGGGGCGTCGATGCGGCCGTGACCGCGGTCCCCGGCAGGGTCCTCGGTGTCCAGGCCGCCGACTGCGTGCCCGTGCTGCTCTCCGGGCCCCGCGCCGTCGGGGTCGCGCACGCGGGACGGGCCGGGGTCCTCGGCGGCGTGATCGCTGCGGTGGTGGAGGCGCTCCGGGCGCTGGCGGGGCCCGGTCCGCTGCAGGCCGTCCTCGGTCCCGCGATCGGTGGCTGCTGCTACGAGGTCCCGGCCACCCTGCGTGACGCCGCTGGCGAGGTGGTGCCGGGCATCGGGTCGCGGACCACCTGGGGGACCCCCTCCCTGGACCTGCCGGCGGCGGTGCGCCGACAGCTGGCCGGCCTGGGTGTGGAGGTGCTCGGTCCATCCGCCCCCTGCACCTACGGCGACCCGACCTACTTCAGCCACCGACGTGATCCAGGTAGCGGCCGGCAACTCGGCCTGGTCGTGCGCGATGCGCACGGTGAGGTGGCGGCGTGATCGCGGCGGCGGAGCTCGCGGAGCGCCTGGCCGACACCCGTCACCGGATCGCGACCGCCGCGGTGACGGCCGGCCGGCACCCTGGGGACGTGATCCTGCTCGGGGTCACCAAGACCCACCCGCCCGAGCTGTGCCGCATGGCGGTCGAGCTCGGCGTGGAGGACCTCGCGGAGAACCGCGTCCAGGAGCTCGTGGCCAAGCGCCCGGAGGTGGCCGGTGCCCGGTGGCATCTGGTTGGCCGGCTGCAGCGCAACAAGGTCAAGGAGTTGATCGGCACCCACGTGCTGATCCACAGCGTCGATCGTCGCTCGCTGGTGGATGAGCTGTCCAAGCGCGCGGAGCGTGCCGGCGTCGTGCAACGGATCCTCGTCCAGGTCAACGTCGGTGACGATCCCGCCAAGGGCGGGTGCCACCTCACCGAGACCGAGGCGCTGGTGGCCTACGCTCGCGCTCGACCCAACCTCGCTATCGAGGGCCTGATGACGATCCCGCCGATGCCGCCAACCGGTGTGGACCCTGCGTCCGCCGCCCGGCCGCAGTTCGCGGCGCTACGTGAGCAGCGTGACACCCTGCGGGAGCGCTTCCCGGAGGTCGCGCACCTGTCCATGGGCATGTCGGCCGACCTCGAGGCCGCCGTGGCCGAGGGGGCGACGATGGTGCGGGTCGGGACCGCCCTGTTCGGACCCCGTGGCGAGGGGCCGTGGCGAAAGGACCCAGCGTGAGCGCGATGTGGAACCGGACACTGGTGTACCTCGGCCTCCGGGAGGAGCCCGAGGAGATGTACGACGAGCTCCCGGGCCGTTTCGTCCCCGAGGACGACCCCTACGCGGCCCACGCTGCCGAGCGCCCGGAGCCCCGACGTCGGGACGCACTCGTCGAGCGTCAGGAGCCCGAGCGGACCCTGGCGGTCTCCGGTGCGGCAGAACGGGGCGGGAAGCCGCAGGCGCTGCGATCCGGTGCCATCCAGGCCACGCGGCCGGACCCGGTCGAGGTGGTCGAGGACAACGTCCGTCCGCTGCGGCTCGCCGAGGGCGCCGCGTCGGCGGCCCGCACCGTCAGCCGTGTGGCCCAGATCGAGGTGACCGCCTTCGACGACGTGGAGGCGGTCGGAGCCCGCTACCGCACCGGACAGGCCGTGCTGTTCGACCTGTCGGGGACGGACGCGGCGACGGCCCGCAGGGTCGTCGACTTCGTCGCCGGTCTGACCTACGCCCTGCGGGGCAGCCTGACCAAGGTCGGCGCGCGCGCCTTCCTCCTCGTGCCCGAAGGCGCATCGGTGACATCCGAGGAGCGTCGGCGGTTGACCGAGCTCGGCTACCGGGTGCCGGCCGGGAGCGAGACGTGATCCTCGCGCAAGCCGCGGCGGCTGGCGCTCGGCCGGTCTCCGCCATCCTCGTGCTGTTGCTCGATGCCTACCGCATCGTGCTGTTCGCCCACGTGATCTTCTCCTGGGTCCCACGTCTGCCCGAACCCCTGGTGCCCTTCCAGCTGGGGGTCCGCCGCCTGGTCGAGCCCCTCCTGGCCCCGCTGCGTCGCGTGATCCCGCCGCTGCGGCTCGGTGGGGTCGCCCTCGACCTGTCGATCCTGGTGCTGTTCTTCGGGATCTCGCTGTTCCTGCGGCCTCTGGCGGCCGCGCTGCCCTTCTGACCTGACCGGACGCTGACAAGGGAGGACCACGGTGCCGTACAGCCCCGAGGACATCGTCGCGTACGAGTTCCGCCTCAAGGCCCGCGGCTACGACCGAGACGAGGTCGACCGCTTCCTCGACGCGCTGGCCGACCAGGTCGAGCAGGCCGCGGCCGCGCAGGACTCGTTGCGCGCCGAGCTGGCCGACGTCAAGGCCCAGCTCGCCGAGTCGCGCGACAGCGAGATCGCCTTCAAGCGGACCTTGATCACCGTCCAGGACGCTTCGGACCGAGCCCTGGCCGAGGCCAAGGAGGAGGTCGCGCAGCTGCGCGATCAGGTCGCCCGCGAGCTCACGGAGCTGCGACGCCGCACCGCCGAGGAGGCCCAGGAGACCCTCGCCCGGGCCGAGGCGGAGGCCCGTGGCATCGTCGACGCCGCCGAGCAGGCCGCCACGCAGCAGCGTGAGCGCATCGGGGCGCTGCAGCAGATCGACGCGGAGCATCGCCGCTGGCTGCGTGAGCACCTCGACACGCAACTCGAGGCCCTGCACGAGCTCCCCGACCCCTTCGCTCCCTTGGCCGAGGAGCTGTCCGAGTCAGCACCGACGGCACCGGCGGAGAGTGGTGACCCCGAGCCGCTGATCCTCTCCGAGGAGGTCAGCGAGGCACCTGCCACCGCTGCTGCCGAGGCGGACGACGACCACGATCCGTGGCAGCTCCTCGAGGCTGTCGACGCTGCCGAAGCCAGCTCCCAGGAGCCCGACGTCGAGCCCGACG
>Ga0207421_10001571_pt1 | contig 29117 bp, 28 predicted proteins | sample SodLakKL_010_SED_4_FD_187542 | JGI IMG/M metagenome (GOLD analysis project Ga0207421, IMG submission 187542) | Alkaline sediment microbial communities from Lake Tanatar, Kulunda Steppe, Russia - 8KL_010_SED (SPAdes) (version 2) | ecosystem: Environmental > Aquatic > Non-marine Saline and...
GCCGGCGCGGGCGCGGTCAGCCGACCAGGACCTGCTCCTCGCCGAAGGTGATGCCCTTGTCGAGGGTCTTGTGCACCGGGCAGCGCACCGCGACCTGCTTGAGGCGCTCGCGCTGGGCGTCGTCGAAGTCACCATCGATGAAGATGCGGCTGCGGACCCGGTCCAGGTGCCCGGTCGAATCCTCGTCGCAGTCCTCGCAGTCGTCAGCGTGGACGCGGTCGTGGGTGTACTCGACGCTGACGTTGTCCAGCGCCCACCCCTTGTGCTGGCAGTACAGCGACACGGTGATGCAGGTGCAGGCGGCCAGCGCGCCCAGCAGCAGCTCGTAGGGGTTGGGCGCGCCGTCGTCGCCGCCGGCGTCGTGGGGCTCGTCGCCGTGCCAGACGTGGCGGCCGTTGGACACGCGCACGGCGGTCTTCTCGGTCAGGTCGGCGGTGATGGTGGTCATGGGTGGCTCCAGGTCTGCGAGGGGTCTGCGAGGGTCAGGCAACGGGAAGCGCGGGAGGCAGCCGGCGGGGGAGCGGTGCGGGGTCAGCGCACCCGCTCGCCGACGGCGGGGCAGTCAGGGTTGTCGCAGGCGAAGTCGACCGCCAGCCCCACCGCCGCGCCAGGCAGCGCGGTCACGCCGCACCAGCGGCAGATCGGCGCCCGCCGCTCGGCGTGGGCGTCCTGACGCAGCCGCTCGGAGGCGGGCAGGTCGTCGGAGTGGTCTCCAGCGCCGGGCGTCATGCCCCCAAGCCTAGGGCGCCGGGGCGGCGCGGCACCCCCCGCCCCGGCGCCCCAGGGGCTCTCAGCCCACGCCGGGGATGAGCGCCACGGCCAGCGCGAAGTAGATCGCCAGAGCCGTGAAGTCCTTGATGGTGGTGATGAACGGGTCAGCGCCGGGCGCGTGGTCGAACCCGAGCTTGTACAGCGCCCACGGCAGCAGGAAGCCCAGCATCGCTGCGATCGTCAGGCCGGCGAACAGCGACACGCCGACCACCAGCCCGAGCTCGGGGATCCCCTGCCAGGCCCGGGCGATCGCCCCGCCGACCAGACCGAGCGGCGCCGCCATCGACGCCCCGACGGCGACCTCGCGGGCGAGCTGTGGGCCGAACCGCTTGGGGTCGATGTGCCCCAGCGCCAGGCCGCGCGCGAAGATCGTCGAGGACTGGGTGCCCACGTTGCCGCCCATGTCCATGATCACCGGGATGAAGAACGCCAGCACCGTCAAGGTGGCCAGCGCCTCCTCCCAGAACTCGATCAGGCCGCCGACGATGAGACCGCCGGCCAGCGCCACCAGCAGGAACGGCACCCGCACGCGCACCGGGTACAGGATCGAGCCCTTGGTCAGGTGCTCGCTGCGGAAGAACTCGCGCTCCTGGGCGGCGCCCGACAGCCCCGCCATCGCGTACATGGTCTGGGAGCTGTCGGCCTCGAGCACGTCGATGGCGTCGTCGTAGGTGATCGACCCGATGAGCCGGCGCTCGTCGTCGACCACCGGGATGGCGGCGAGGTCGTACTGCGCAAGCAGCCGCGCGGCATCGGCGCGCTTGGCGGTGGCCGGCACGTGCACCTCGGTGGTGGCCAGGTGATCGGCGACCACATCGGTCGGCTCGGCCTTGATCAGCGCCGGCAGCGTCGTCATGCCGACCAGCCGCCGCCGGGCGTCGGTGACGTAGACGGTGGTGATGTCCTCGGCTGGCAGCTCGCCGAGCAGGCGCTTGGCGACCGCGGCGGGGAGCTCGTCGAGCAGCCGAGCGCCCTCGTCGGCCTCGAGCCGCTCGAGGATCGCGGCGGCGTCCTCCGAGCCCAGCGCCTTGATCAGCGACTGCTGGTGGTCGCGGGGCAGCGCCTCGAACACCTCGACGGCGTGGTCCTTGGCCAGCAGGCGGAACGCGATCGCGCGCTCCCACCGCCGCCGCGAGAGGAGAGTCATGCGGGGCGGGACCGTGCCGGCGTCGGCGCGATCAGCGCGCACCGCGCGGGCGACGGGGTGAGCCGTTGTCGACTCGGTCTCTCGCCGTCTTCCGGCACGTCCTCACCTCCTTCGCTCACGCCGTGGTCCCGGACATGCGAACGGCCTCCCGACCGCTCGGGAGGCCGCAACGACGCCGGCGCGTGACCGCGTGCGTGCGCGGTCCGCGACCCTCCCAGTCGTCGAGCTTTGGCACTGCACGCCGTGGCATCGTCGGTGCCGGCCTGCGTTCTGCCCAGCCTTCGTTCGACCGGGCCTGTTGGCACCCGTTGGGGTCTCTCGACCTTTCCGGGCAGCAGGCGCGTCGCGCAGGAGCCTCACCGAACGGGAGGTGACCTTCGCCGGGCGTAGGCTACCCCGCCCAGCGGAGCCTTCAACGTGCCCGCTCACCGGTCGCGTTGGGCCTACAGTGCCCGCGTGTCCGCTGCGACGAGCTGGCGAGCGCGCGCGCTGGCCCATCCCGCCCTGGTGCCCACCGGCCTGGTGGTCGCCGTGATCGCCGTGTCGTTCTCGGCGATCCTGATCCGCGTCGCCGAGGCGCATCCGCTGGCGCTGGCGTTCTGGCGCAGCATCCTGGGCGCCGCGGCGCTGGCGCCGTTCGCGCTGGCCGAGCGGCGCACCGCGCCAGCGCGCGGCGACCTCGCCGCGATGGCCGCGGCCGGCGCGTTCCTGGCGGTCCACTTCGCGCTGTTCATCGGGTCGCTGGAGCTGACCACGGTGGCCTCGTCCACGGTGCTGGTGACCATGTCACCGGTGTTCGTGGGCCTGGGCGGCGCGGTGCTGCTGGCCGAGCCGCCCACCCGCCGCGTGTGGGGCGGCATGGCGGCGGCGATGGCCGGGGCGATCGGCGTCGCGCTCGCCGACGCGGGCGGGGAGCCTCCCGCGTCGGCGCCGCTGCTCGGGGACGCGATGGCCTTCGGCGGGGCGATCACCGTGTCGGGCTATCTGCTGATCGGGCGCTCGGTGCGCCGCCGCGTCTCGGCCGCGCGCTATGCCACCGGCGTGTACCTGGCGGCGGCGGTCGTGCTGCTGGCGGCGGTCCTGGCGCTCGAGGTGCCCTTGGCCGGCTACGACGCGGTGACCTGGTGGGCCATCGCCGGGCTGGTGCTGGGGCCGCAGCTGCTGGGCCACACGCTGTTCAACGCCCTGCTGTCCCGCGTGTCGGCCACGACCGTGTCGGTCACGGTGCTGGCCGAGCCCGTCGGCGCGACGCTGCTGGCGGCGGTGCTGCTCGCCGAGCTGCCGGCGCAGGGCTTCTGGGCGGCCGCGCCGCTGGTGCTGCTCGGCGTCTACCTGGCCTCGACGCGCTCGAGGCGGGCCGAGCCGGAGGTGCCCGGCCTCAGCCGGTGACCGTCGCGGTGGCGCGGGCGGCCCACCGGTCCAGGCGGCGTCGCAGGCGCGGAACCTCCACGGTGCGGGCCCGCAGGGTCGAGCAGGAGGGATCGAGCAGCCCCGCCAGCACCAGGCGAGACCCGGGCCCGTCTGGGGCCACGCTCACCCCGAGCCCCAGCCGCCCGCAGGGGGTGTCATCGGCCTTGACCTCGAGCAGGTGCGTGTCGCTGGTCAGGACCACCCAGCTCAGGCGCAGGTCACGGGTGACGGTGTCGAAGCGGGCGCCGCGCTCGGGTGGCGCCGCTGGCGCGTCCTCGACGTGCTCGACATCGGTCCACCGTGGCAGCGACCGCAGATCGCCGACCACCGCCCACACCGTCTCGGGTGGGCGAGGGACGCTCGTGAACACCTCGAACTGCAGCATGGCGTGCGTGGCATGGTGCCGACCGGTGCGTGCGCGTGCAGCGGCGCCGGTCACGGCTGGTTCCCGACCGGTGGCGTCGCGTGTGCGTCCGGACCGGCCACGCGGGCGGCGAACCGCGCGATCTGCTCGGCCACCAGCGCCCCGTCGTGGTCCAGCGTGGCGACGTGGTAGCTGCGCTGCAGGGCCACCTGCTCGACATGGTCGCTGGCCACCCCGTGCGCCACGAGGTCGCTGTCGCGGGGCGGCACCACGTGATCGTGGACGCTGGTCAGCAGCAGCACCGGGCATCGGATCTGGTCGAGGTCTGCGCGCACACGGTCCTGCAGCGCCGCCAGCTCGGCGATCGCCGCGGCCGGCACCCGCGGGTAGGCGCCCTCGTAGCGGCCGTGCTGGGCGATGTCGTCGCCGATCGCGCCGACTGACACGCCGAGCCGACGTGCCAACGGCAGGATGCGCCGTCGCGGGTCGTCGAAGGTCACCGCCGGGTTGATCAGCGCGATGCCCGCGAGGTCCGGCTCGGTCTCGGCGAGCAGCAGCGTCAACGCGCCGCCCATCGACAGCCCCACCACGACCTGACGCTCGCTGCGCGCGCGCAGCACCGCCAGGGAGGTGCGCGCGGTCCGCGCCCAGTCGCGCCAGCCCACGCGGGTCAGGTCGCGCCAGGCGGTGCCGTGGCCGGGCAGCAGCGGCACCTCGACGGCGGCGCCCGCTTCTGTCAGGTGGCGCGCGACCGGGAGGACCCCGCCGGGGTTGCCGGTCAGCCCGTGCAGCACCAGGGCGCCGAGGTGTCCCTCGCCGGGCGCTGACCAGGAGCGGGTGTGTGGCGTGGTGGGCTCGTCGGCCGACGATGCGGTCACGGTGGTTCCTCTCTTGGGGCTGCGCGGCCCCGCGGCAGGCGGGCTCACACGTCCACGCGTCCCCCGGCGCGCCAGTACTCGCCCTCGGCGCGGTCCATGAAGCCCTCGTCGACCAGCGCGCGCCGCAGCACCGCCGTGTCGGCGTTGAACCGGTGCAGGATCGCGTTCACCTCGGGCTCGGGATAGCGCGTACCGGGCTCGAACTCCAGTGCCAGCCGCTCCAGCACCACCAGGCGCTTGGAGCGCGTGGCAGGCAGCTCCACCAGGGTCTGCCCCCGGAAGAACCGCGCGAGGATGCGCCGCTCGTCGCTGGTCATGCCGTGCCCGATCCGCTCGTCAGGCGGCGCGTCCTGGGGCAGCGACGCAGCGGCCTCGCGCAGCGTGCTCTGGTCCAGCGCGTAGCCGTCATCCTCGGCGGTGACCAGACCCTGCTGGCGCAGCGCCCCGAGGATCGCGAGCACCTGGCGGTCGGGCAGCCCGGTGTGGGCGGCGATGTCGCCGGCACCCCGGGCCCGGTGCGCCACCGCGCCGAGCACCGCGAGGCGGTCAGGATCCGCAGCGGCGCGGGCGAGGTCCAGCGGTTCCATGCGGGCAGGATAGCCGCCTCGGATGTCGGGCTCGTGCCGGGCTCACGCGCCGGGGGCCACCGCGATCAGCCGGGGCCGCGGGCGATCGGCACATCGACCAGGCTGCCGTACTCGGCCCACGAACCGTCGTAGTTGCGGACCGTGGGGTAGCCGAGGAGCTCGTGGAGCACGAACCAGGTGTGGGCGCTGCGCTCCCCGATGCGGCAGTAGGTCACGATCTCGCGGTCAGGGGTCGCGCCGTCGTCGGCGTAGCGCCGTGCCAGATGCTCGCGGTCGTGGAAGCGCCCGGTGTCAGGGTCGATGGCCTCCTCCCAGGGGATGTTCACCGCCCCGGGGATGTGACCGGCCACCTGGGCGGACTCCTCGGGGAGGTGGGGTGGGGCGGTCAGCTCGCCGCGGAACTCCGCGGGTGTGCGCACATCCACCAGCGCGGTGCCCTCGGGGGCTGCGACGAAGCGGGCGAGCACCTCGTCGCGGTCGACGTGCAGCGCGGGTCGGCTGGTCGGAACCGGGTAGCCGTGGGTGGGCTCGCGCGCGCCGGGCCCGCGCTCCAGCGGGCGCTGCTCCTGCTCCCAGGCCAGGCGGCCGCCGTCCATCAGGCTCACCCGCGGATGGCGGTGCAGGCGCAGCACCCAGTAGCCGTAGGCCGCGAACCAGTTGTTGCTGCCGCCGTAGACCACCACGTGGTCGTCGCGGCGGATGCCCTTGCGGTCCATGAGGGCTGCGAAGTCCGCGGCTGCGACCGGGGCGAGCCGCTCGCGGTGACGCAGCTCGTCACGCCAGTGCAGTGGCACCGCGCCGGGCACATGGCCTCGCTCCCGGTAGGCCCAGGTGTCCTCGTCGACCTCTGCCACGACCACCTCGGGGTGGCGGTGGTGGCGCTCCACCCAGTCGGTGGACACCAGCGGCGGGGGATCCTCGGCCATCACGGCTCCTGGCTCGGGGCGCGGTCGAGTGTGACCTCCGGTCATGCCAGCCGCAGGTCGGCCACCACCGGCAGGTGGTCGCTGGTGGTGCGGCTCACGGTGCGCACCCGCTCGATGGCCACCGCGCCGCGGACCATGACCTGATCGGGCTGCACGCGCGGACGCCAGGAAGGGTAGGTGGGCAGCCCCCTCGGGTTGGTCCAGCCGAGCGTGGCCGGGCGGGACAGCCAGCGGGGCAGGTTCAGGTCACCGATCAGGATCGCCGCCTGCGCGCCGTCGGCGGCCTTGCGCGCGACCGCGCGCAGCTGCGCCAATCCGCGCCAGGGCAGGTAGGACAGGTGCGTGGTGGTCATCGCCAGCGCTCGACCGTCGACCTCAAGGTCGAGGCGCAGCCCCACTCGAGGCTCGCGGTCATAGCCCGGGTTGGCCAGCGAGGCGTTGGGGGACCGGTGGCCGTCGCCGCCCCCGGGCAGGACCAGGCGATGCGCCGCCTGCACGGGCACACGCGAGATGATGCCCACCCCGTAGGCCGGCCCGCCGGGGTCGTCGTTGCCGAGGGCGCGCCAGGAGCTCCCCGGATCGCCCAGCAGCGCCGGTGCGAACCGCCAGTCGCCACCCAGGCGCTCGGCGAGCTCCGCGACCTGGTGACGCTCCCCGGAGCGGGGCTGGTCGCGGTCCGCCTCCTGCACGGCCAGCACGTCAGCGTCCAGCGCTGCCGCCGCCTCCGCGGCTCGATCCAGGTCCACCGCCCCGCTGGACAGGTCGATGCCGTGCAGCAGGTTGAACGAGGCGATGCGCAGCGTCGACGGCACGGGCGGGCTCCTTGGGCACGAGGTTTGCGAGGGCGGCGTCGGGAACGATCCCCGATGAGACGAAGACCACACCGCATCAGCGACGTTCCTGCGACGAGGGAGGTGACCGGGCCTCATGCGCGTGATCCTGCGGCTGACGCTGCCGCGCGACGCGCGCTACGTGCCGGTGCTGCGCGCGGCCGCCTCCTCGGTCCTGCTCGAGCTGGGCGCCCCCCGCGAGGACGTCGAGGACGTGGCGCTGGTCGTCAGCGAGGCCTGCGGCAACGTCGTGCGTCATGCCTCGGGCTCGCAGGTCTACAGCGTGGCCGTGTCGGTCGATGCGGCCGGCTGCGCGGTCGAGGTCGTGGACGTCGGGCCGGGGTTCGACGTGGAGACCGCCTGCCCCGACAGCGACAGCGAGGCGGGACGGGGCCTGTACCTCATGCGCACCCTCATGGACACCCTTGAGTTCCTCGCTGACGACGACGGCACGCGCATCGTGCTCCAGAAGCGGTGGGCCTCCTCGCTGCACATGGTCGCCCCCGAGGGAGCCCAGCACGCCGACACCGATGATCGCGCCCCGATCGCGGGTGCCGGCCTCGCCACGTTCGAGGCCACCGAATCCGAGGAGACCTGCGCCAACGGCGGGGTCGAGGTCGGCGAGCGCACCGAGCGCTAGTCGCTCACGCGGTCGCGGTGGACGCACAGGTCGCCTGCGCGCGCCAGGGCGACCGGGCCCAGCGCGGTGTCCCACACCGCCACGGCAGTGGCGAGCACAGCCGTCCACCACGTCGGGTGCGCGGCCAGGACCTCCCGCGGGATCGACAGCTGCACCACCGCCGTCTCGCGAGGGAGGGTGCCGACGGGGACGTAGCCCAGCGCACGCAGCGCGTCGCTCGGGGCGTGGGGCATGGCGCCGCGCGAGCGCGCCACGGTGACCTCGGCCTCGGCCGGGCAGGGCGGCAGGTCATCCAGCCAGCCCGCGTGGTGAGCGGGCAGGTCCGCCAGCAACGGCTCCGCCGCTGCCGGCCGGCGCACCGCAGTCGACCGCGGGCTTGCCACCTCGCCTCCTTCCGTCGCGGGGACGCATTGTGCGCGCTGGCACGCGTGGAACCGCAGATGCTCGGCAACCCTGTCACGGTGCGCGTTCGCGCCGACGGCGGGAGACACGATCCAGGAGGTCCACGCCCCGTGAGCCTGCCCAGCGCCCTGCAGCCGCTGGCCACCCGCGACTACCGCCTCGTGTTCCTCGGGGCGGTGCTCAGCAACTCGGGCACCTGGATGCAGAACATGGCCGTGCAGTGGTTCGTCTACCAGGAGACGGGCTCGGCAGCCTGGGTCGGGGCGGCGACGTTCGCCCAGTTCGTGCCGCTGTTCTTCGCCGGCCCGCTGGGCGGAGTGCTCGCCGACCGCAGCGACCGCAAGCGGCTGCTGCTGTGGGCGCAGGCGTGGATGATGGCGCTGTCCGCGGTGCTGGCCGCGGTCACGCTCGCCGGCGCAGCCACCGCGCACCTGGTCATCGCCCTGGTGCTGGCCCTCGGTGTCGGGTTCGCCTTCAACGGCCCCACCTGGCAGGCCGTGGTCCCGCATCTGGTGCCCAGCGAGCAGCTCACCCGCGCCATCGCGCTCAACAGCGCCCAGATGTCCACCGCGCGGGTGGTGGGCCCCGCAGTGGGCGGTGTGCTGATCCCGCTCATCGGCCCCGGCGGCGTGTTCGCCCTCAACGCGGCCTCCTACGTCGCGGTGCTCGTCGCCATCGCGCTGGTGCACCCGCCGCCGCACGAGCCCAGCGGCGCCGAGACGGTCGGCGAGCAGCTGCGTGGAGGCGTGCGCTACGCGCTCGAGCACCGCGTGCTGGCCTGGCTGATCGCCGCGGTGCTGGTGGTGAGCCTGCTGGCCGCCCCGCTGATGGCGCTGCTGCCGGTCTATGCCGAGGAGGTGCTCGACGCCGGCCCGGAGACCTACGGGATCCTCATGGCCGCCATCGGCGCCGGCTCGCTGATCGGGGCGCTGGCGCTCGGGCAGTTCGGTGACCGCGTGCCCACCCCGCGGCTCATCGGCGGTGCGCTGGTGCTGCTGGGCGCAGCGACCGCGCTGGTCGCCGTGGCGTCCCTGGCTCCCGGGGCGGTGCTCGGGGTCACGCTCACCGCGCTGGCGGTGCTGGCCACCGGCACGTTCCGTCTCGGTGCCGTGGCCGCCAGCAACTCGCGGCTGCAGGCCCGTGCCGACAACGCCTACCGCGGACGCGTGCTGAGCCTGTTCCTGCTGTGCTTCGGCGGTGCCTTCCCCCTCGGTGCGCTGCTGCTGGGCAACGCCGCCGATCTCGTGGGCGTGCAGCCGGTGACGGTGCTGATGGGGGTGGGCACCCTCCTGGGGGGACTGCTGGTGGGCAACCGTCTCGCGCGCCACGATCACCGCGCCGCTGACCGCCGCGTGCAGCCGGCCGGGTGAGCAGCCAGGCGTCAGGCGGGCAGCGCCCACTCGAGCAGCAGCGCGACACCGACCAGCACCACGACCAGGGTGTTGAACGTGGTGTGCCACACGGTCGCAGCGAGCACGGCCTCGGCGCGCGACTGGCCCACCGTGGGTCCGACGGGGGCCGGCGCCGGCCACCCTGTCCCCGGCGGCACCGGATCCGCCTGCTCCCGCTCCGCGGCGCGGCTGCGCTTGGCGGCCCGCTGCCGCTCGGCGGCCCGCTGCCGCGAGCGCGCGTAGGCCCGCCGGTAGATGCGCCCGTAGATGAACCCGGCAACCGCGATCGCCAGCGCCGCCCCCAGCGGGATCAGCATGATCAGGTGCAGCAGCCCGAAGCGCAGCGCGCTCCACAGCTCGCGGGGCAGCGAGGCCTGCTCGAGCCCCTCCCGGAAGATGCGCTCCTCCACGAAGGCCAGCCACGGCAGCAGCGCCACGAGCAGCACCAGGAACCCCATCGCGGTGCCCACCGTCCACAGCGGCGGTCGCGCCAGGCCGCTCGCCTCGTCGCCGCCGGCCAGCGCCACGCCCTCCAGCGGCGCGAACACCGCGTTGCCGGTCAGGCCCACCAACGAACCGAGACCGATCCACGCGCCGGGCACGAAGGCCAGCAGGCTCGCCAGCGTCGCGAGCACCACGGCGAGCAGGCCCACCGAGCCCGCTACGTGCTGCGGCCGGACCGCGCGCCACACCCGGCGGCTGATGTGGCGGTGACGCCACGCGAGCCGCGCCGAGCGCGCCAGCAGCACCAGCACCACCACCGCGATCAGTGCGCGCACCGCCTCCATGGCGCCAGTGTGGCGCGCGCCCGCGCACGCACCGCCGCACCCACGTGTTTCACTGCGCAGCCTCGGGAAGGCACACTGCGAGTCCGACGAGAGCGAATGAGAGGGCAGTCATGGGATCGTGCAAGGGCAAGCAAGCCAAGAAGGCCCGCAAGGCAGCCGAGGCTCGCGCCGAGGACCTCGTCGCGCGCGCCCGCGACGCCTGGGACGACGCCGAGGTCGAGGCGCGCGCCCAGGAGCTCGTGAAGGTCGTGCGGGACTCCGACGCCTACGCGGCTGCCTCGGACCGCACCAAGGAGCTCGCCGAGCTCGCCCGTGAGGCGTGGAAGGACAGCGACCTCGACGACAAGGCCGAGGCGCTGGTCAAGCGGGTGCGCAGCTCCAAGGCCGGCAAGCGCGCGGTCAAGCAGGCCGAGCACGCCCGCAAGGTGGCCCGCAAGGAGGGCGACAAGGTCGCCAAGACCGCCCGCAAGGAGGGCAAGAGGACCGCGAAGGTCGCGCGCAAGGAGGGCAAGAAGGCCGCCAAGGTCGCCCAGGCGCGCACCGACGAGGGTCTCGAGGCCTTCGGCGAGTGGCTCGGCAGCGGCGAGAGCGCCAAGAAGCTCGGCGTGCGCCAGCGTCGACGCTGGCCGTCGGTGCTGCTGCTGCTCGCCGGGGTGATCGCCGGCTTCGCCGCGGCGCGCCTGCTCGACCGCGAGACCGACGACCAGGTCCGCGACGAGCTCGCCGCGGCTGCTGACCGCCTCGCCTCCCAGGGCGACACGAGCAGCGTGCTCGCGGACACGATCCGCACCACCCTGGACGCGGATCCGCGGACCGCCGAGCTCCAGGACGTCGAGATCAACGTCTCTGACGGTGGGACCGTGTTCGTCCGGGGCACCGTGCCCGCCGAGGTCGACCAGGAGGCCGTGCGCGACGTCGTCGCGAGCGTGCCCGGCGTCACCGACGTGGATCTCCAGCTCTCCACTGCGTCGCAGTCTTAGGGGTGTCGGTGGGCTGCCGACGGGCCACGTGGCCGCCGGCAGCCCACCTGCCCGCCGACGAGCGGCCTGAAGCGATGAGCCCTGCACGCACGGTCTTCGCCCCGACCACGCCTCCCGCCCCGCTGGCCCAGGAGGTGCGGGAGCGGTTGTGCGCCGAGCACGCCGCTCGCCCGTTTGGCAGCGCCGAGGTGCGCGCGACCATCCACCGCGCCCGGGCGACCCTCGAGGGGCTTCCGGTGGCCGTGACCGTCTACCGAGGCGGCCTGGGGCTCACCGGCGTCGAGGTCGACCACCTGTGGCTTGGGCTCCGACCCGACCCGCACGCCCCTGCGGCGCTCGCCGACCCTGCCGACGAGGCGCACGAGCCCGAGCCCGAGGCCGCGGCCGGGTCGCGGCACGCCTGGGTCCTGGACGTGGCCTTCCCGCTGTTCGCCGACGACTTCGTCGCGGTGCTGCGTCGCTACGTGGCCGGCGACGCCGAGCGGGTCGACCTCGAGAGCGTCGGCGCTGCGCACGGGCTGGAGGCGCGGGTGGTGGGCGCCTTCCCACGCAGCGTCCGCTACCGGGGCCAGCCGGTGCTGAGCGCGCTGGAGCGCTAGGCCTGCGCCGCGCGGCGCAGGCGATCCATGACCGCGCGACCCACGCCCTCCTCGGGCACCCCTTCGACCACGAGCACCTCGAGCTCGGCGCGCTCGGCGCGTCGCAGCGCGTCGTAGAGGCCCACGGCCAGATCCCGGGCGTCACCGAACGTGCCCACCTCCGTGACCCCGGCGGGCGGCACGGCGCGCGCCACCAGCCCCACGCGGTGCCCGGCGGCCGCGAGGCCACCTGCCCGGGCCGGCCCCTCGCCGGGCGGGGCGATCTCCACGCGGCACGCCGGCGCGTAGTGGCGGAACCGCGCGCCGGGCGAGTGGCGCTGCGCCTGCGCGTCGGCGGCGGCCTGGCCGGTCACGCCGAGGTCCTCGCGGGTGACCGCTCCCTCCCGCAGCACCAGCGGCACCTCGCCGCGGGCGTCCACCACGGTCGACTCGACGCCGACACGACACGCCCCGCCGTCCACGATCCAGTCCACGGCCGCGGCGAGGTCGGCGTGGACGTGCTCGGCGCGGGTCGGGCTCGGACGCCCCGAGGTGTTGGCGCTGGGCGCTGCCACCGGCACGCCCGCCTGGCGCAGCAGCGCCTCGGCCACCGGGTGGTCGGGGGCGCGCACCGCCACCGTCGACAGCCCCCCGGTGGTCACGGCGGGCACCGACGGCGCGGCGTCGAGCACCAGCGTCAGCGGCCCGGGCCACCAGCGGTCGGCCAGGGCGGCGGCCAGCGGCGTCACCGACGCCACGAGCCCTCCCAGCGCCGCGCCATCGGGCACGTGGACGATCAACGGGTTCGTGGCCGGCCGTCCCTTGGCGGCGAAGAGAGCGCCAACGGCCTGCGCGTCGCGGGCGTGCGCGCCGAGCCCGTAGACGGTCTCGGTGGGAAAGGCCACCAGGCGCCCGGCCCGCAGCGCGGCGGCGGGCGCTTCGAGGCGCGCGGGGTCGGGGCGGTCGGGGTCGACGGTCACCAGCCGGGTCACGGGCGGTGAGTGTAGGCGGTGGGGGCAGACCCGGATGCGCGCATGCCTGTGGCGGTCGCACCAGCGCCGAGCGCCTAGGGTCGGGCGAACCCGACAGCGCACCACCCAGGTCAGGAGCCCCCATGAAGATCGCCTACGTGTTCGCCACGCCGTCGGCGGCCAGCTACAAGCTCGCCACCATGATCCTGCCCCAGCTCGAGGAGCAGCGGCACGGCGCGCAGGTGGTGGGCATGTTCTTCTTCGACGACAACGCGTGGATGCTGCGTGCCGGCGACCCCGCCGGGGAGCGGCTGGCCCGCCTGGCCGCCGACCAGGGGATCCTGCTGATGGTCTGCGACCAGTGCGCGCTCTCGCGCGGGCTGGCCGAGGGCGAGCACTGGCCCGGCGAGGCCAGCCCCTTGGGCCTCGTCGAAGGGGTGCAGGTGGGCTGCTTCCCCGACCTGTACGCGGCCCTGGGCACCAACCCGCCGGATCAGGTCATCACGCTCTAGGCGGTCGGTCGCGCCGGCCCGTGCCGGCGCGGTGGCACAGGTGGGCCCCGGCGCTTCGCGCCGGGGCCCACCTGTGCCGGGAGGGTGCGGAGGGTCAGAACGCGGCGTCGTCGAGCTCCATGACCGACAGGTCGGTGCGCTGCATCGCCTCGCGTCGGGCGCTCATGGCCGTCAGTGCGTTGTGGGCGAACCAGCGCGCGCTTGCGACCTTGCCGTCGTAGAAGGCGCGGTCCTTGTCACTGAGGTCGTCGCGCTGCAGGGCGTCGAGGGCCAGGCCGGCGTGGGAGAGCAGCAGCCAGCCGATGACCAGCTCGCTCAGCGCGAACAGGAAGCGGTTGGTGTTCAGCGCGACCAGGTACAGGCCCTTGCCGGACTCGTCGCCCAGGAACCCGACCATCGAGCCGAGCATCGTCTGGACCTCCTCGAGCGCGCCGTCGAGCTGGGCGCGCTCGGCGGCCAGCTGCTCGCCGCCGAGGTCGCCCTTGGCCACCTCGCGGATCTCGTCCAGCAGCGCCCCGAGGGTCGCGCCCTGGTCCTTGCCGACCTTGCGGAAGAACAGGTCGTTGCCCTGGATGCCGGTGGTGCCCTCGTAGAGCGTGTCGATCTTCGCGTCGCGGATGTACTGCTCGAGCGGGTAGTCCTTGGTGTAGCCCGACCCGCCGAACACCTGGAGGGAGTCGGCGAGCAGCTCGTAGGACTTCTCCGAGCCGTAGCCCTTCACCAGCGGCAGCAGCAGGTCGTTGCGCTTGTGCAGCTGCTGCTCCTCCTCGCTGCCGGGCTCGGCCATCTCCACCCGATCCTGGATCGAGGCGGTGTAGAACACCAGCGCGCGCATGCCCTCGGCGTGCGCCTTCTGGCGCATCAGCATCCGCCGCACATCGGGGTGGCGGATGATCTCGACCCGCGGGGCGCTCTTGTCGCCGGCCTGCAGCAGGTCGGTGCCCTGCACGCGCTCCTTGGCGTAGTCCAGCGCGTTGAGGTAGCCGGTGGACAGGGTCTCGATCGCCTTGGTGCCCACGAGCATCCGGGCGTACTCGATGACCTTGAACATCTGCTTGATGCCCTCGTGGCGCTCGCCGGCGAGCACCCCGCGGGCGCCGTCGAACTCCATCTCGGCGGTCGAGGAGGCCTTCAGGCCCATCTTGTCCTCGATGCTGCGCGCCCAGACCGGGTTGCGCTCACCGGGGGAGCCGTCCTCGCGCGGCCAGTGCTTGGGTACGAGGAACAGCGACAGGCCCTTGGTGCCGAGGCCGGTCAGCGGCTGGCCGTCGTCGTCGACCGGGCGGGCGAGCACCAGGTGGACGATGTTCTCGGGCCAGTCGAAGTCGCCGTTGGTGATGAAGCGCTTGATGCCGTGCAGCGACCAGGTGCCGTCGCCGTTGTCGACCGCGCGGGTCCGCGCCGCTCCGACGTCCGAGCCGGCGTCGGGCTCGGTGAGCACCATCGTCCCGCCCCACTGGCGCTCGACCCAGGGGCGGATCCAGCGCTCGCGCTGCTCGTCGGTGACGAGCTGGTCGGTGATGTCAGCGAAGAACATCCCGCCGGCGTACATCAGGGCGGGCGGGTCCGCGCCGATCAGCATCGACATCGCGGCCCACTGCAGCGATGGCGGTGCGCTGAAGCCGCCGAGGTGCTCGGGGAGGTTCAGCGCGCCCCAGCCGGCGCCGTAGAAGGCGTCCAGGGCCTGCTTGGTCTCCTTGGGGATCGTGACCTCGCCGTCCGAGTCCAGCTCGAGCGGGGTCCGGTCGCCGGCGACGAAGGCGTCGGAGAACGGGCCGGAGGCCAGGCGCTCGACCTCGGTCAGCACGTCGCGGGCGACGTCGGCGTCGATGTCGCCGAAGGCACCGTCGGCGAGCGTGGTGTCGAGGCGGTTCGCCTCGAAGAGGTTGAACTCGATGTCGCGGAGGTTGCTGCGATAGTGGCTCATCTGGCCGCTCCTGTGGTCGCCACCCGGGAACGTGCCGCAGGCGGGCACCCGGTTACTGTCCGGTAATGTTACTGAACGGTAACCACGGTGCGCAAGAGGCCGGTCGGGAGCGGGTCAGCGCTGGGGCAGCCCGTGGTGCTGCGCGTCCTCGGGGCTGGCCGCACCGGTCAGCAGGTGGGGCACGAGCCGGCGCAGCGTGGCGGTCAGCGAGGCCAGCGAGTCGTGGTCGCTGCTCCACTCCACCGCGTCCAGGCGCCAGTGGCGGCGCGGCTGCTCCGACACCGTGACGGTGGCTGCCGCGGGCGCGCCGGGGTCGGCCAGGTCGAGGCCCTCGCGGCGCAGCGCTCGCTCGGTCCACGCCGCTCCCGCGCCGGTGCCGTGCAGGCGCACCCGCGCCAGCGGAGGGCTGGTGGTGCGAAAGCCGCCCGCGGTGAGGTCGAAGGTGGTGGTCTGCGTGCCGAACGCGGCGCCGACGGCCCCCTCCAGCGCGAGGTCCTCGGGCGCGCCGGCGCGCAGGCGCGCCGGACCGTCCTCGTCGTCGGGCATCAGCAGCCACACGTGGTCGGTGGCGCGCAGCGCGAGGTCCACGTCGTGGGTGGTCACCAGCACCGACAGGCCGCACTCGTGGGCCAGGTCGCGCAGCAGCCCGAGCAGGTCGACGCGGCGGGCGACGTCCACGTAGGCCACGGGCTCGTCCAGCAGCAGCACGGTGGGCTCCTGGGCTAGCGCGCGGGCGATGAGCACGCGCTGGCGCTCCCCGTCGGAGAGCTCGGGCACCGGGCGGTGCGCCAGGTGGCCCACCCCCACGGCGTCGAGGGCCCACGCCACCACGTGGTGGTCCTGGGCGGTGAGCCGGCCGTCCCAGCGGGTGCGGGGGTGGCGGCCCAGGGCCACGAGGTCGACCACCCGCAGCAGCCCGGCATCGACGGGGTCGGTGAGCACCACGGCGATGCGCCGGGCGCGCTCGCGGGCGCTGAACCGCTCCAACGGCTCGCCCTCGAGGGCCACCGTCCCGGCCAGCGCCGGCTGCATCCCCACCAGGGTGCGCAGCAGCGTGGTCTTGCCCGAGCCGTTGGGTCCCAGCAGCACCGTCAGCGCGCCGCGCGGCAGGGCGAGGTCCTGCTCGGCGAGCACCACGGTGTCGCGGCGACGTCGACGCCTGCGGTAGCCCACCGACAGCGCCGTGGCCGCCAATGGCGGCACCGTCCAGGTGGCGGGCGCGAGCGTCCCCCGGTCGCGGTGCGCGTCGGCGGTGGGGCTCATGCGGCCACCGCCTGACCCGAGCGGCGCAGCCGCAGCAGCACCATGATCACGATGGGCGCGCCCAGCAGGCTGGTCACCGCGTTGAGCGGCAGGGTCTGCTCGCTGCCGGGCAGCCCGGCCACGAGGCCGGCGCCCAGCCCGACCACGGCACCGCCCAGGGCGGTGGCAGGCACCAGCACGCGGTGGTCGGAGGTGCGCAGCAGCCCCCGCGCGAGGTGCGGCGTGGCGATCCCGATGAACGCGATCGGCCCGCAGAAGGCGGTGATGGCCCCGGCCAGCACCGCGGACGTCCCGATGATGGCGGTGCGGGTGCGCCGCACCGCCAGGCCCATCGACGCGGCGTAGCGATCGCCCAGCAGCAGCGCGTTCAGCGCCTTGGTCAGCGCCCAGGTCACCGCCAGCCCGACCAGGACCAGCGGGACCAGCACCTGCAGCTGGCTCCAGGTCGTGCCGTCGAAGCTGCCAAAGCCCCACTGGATGTAGGCCCGCACGCGGCTCAGCTCGCCGAGGCCGGCCTGCAGCAGCAGGGTGACCAGCGCGTTGACGGCATAGCCGACCATCAGGCCGATGATGAGCAGGGTCGCCGGGCTCGACACGCGGCGGGACACCGCGAGCACCAGCGCGGTGACCAGGCCGGCGCCCAGGGCGGCGGCGCTGGCCACGCCCATCGACCCGAGCGCCGAGAGGCCGGCCACCAGGGTGGTCGAGCCCACCGTGCCCACCGCGAGCACCACCACGGCCACGCCGAGGCTCGCCCCCGCCGAGATGCCCAGCACGAACGGCTCGGCCAGCGGGTTGCGGAACAGCGTCTGCAGCCCGAGGCCGGCCACGCCGAGCCCGGCGCCCGCCAGCGCCGCGGTGATCGTGCGGGGCAGCCGCACATCCATCACGATCGTGGACCACGCCTCCCGGGAGGCCTCGCCGCCGGTGAGCACGGCGGCCACCTCGGCCAGGGGGATGCGCACCGAGCCCAGCGCCAGCGAGGCCAGCGCCCCCACCGCGATCAGCGCGCCGAGGCCGATCAACGCCACCACGACGCGTGCGTGGCCGGGCGCGCGCGCTCTCTCGGCGGGCGGCTCGCTGGCCGGCGGCGGCAGCGAGCGCCGCGCCCCGCGGGGGCGCAGGCCGGCGTCGGCGAGGGTCATGGCAGCCCTTACCGGTCGGCGCCCACAGGGCCGTAGAAGCGGCGCTCGTGGTCGGGCAGCACCTCGGGCTGGAGGATCGACACGAGATCGGCGAGGTAGAGGTCGGCGCGGGTGTAGGCCTCCTCGAAGACCGGCAGGCCCCCGCCCGGGCTCATGCCCCGATCGAACGCCCACACGTCCTCGTCCTGGAACGCCTGCAGCTCGGCGAGGCGCTCGTCGACGCCGACGAGGTCATCGTAGGTGCCCTGCACCGAGCCGGCCTGGAGCCACACGTCGGCGTCGCCCGCCTCGTCCAGGACGGTCTCGAGGTCCAGCTCGAGGCTCTCGGTCCCGTCGGTGTCAGCGAACGCGTAGTCGCCCCCCGCATCGGCGATGGCCTGCGCCTGGTAGCTGTCGCCGGCGGGGGCGAACCAGGTGCCCTCGAAGGGCTCGTTGAGCAGCACCGTGGGGCGGTCGTCCTCGGCGACCTCGGCCACCTCCGCGCGCAGCGACTCGACCTCGGCGGCGATGTCGTCGAAGGCCTCGGTGGCTGCGGCCTCGGCGTTGAGCAGCGCACCGGTGACCTTGATCCACTCCGCGCGGCCCAGCAGATCCTGCTCGGCGAAGTCGGCGTTGAGCGCCACCGGCACGCCCGCGTCGCGGAAGCGCTCGGCGTCGTCGAGGATCTCGGGGCCGAAGCCGTCCACCACCAGCACGTCGGGCTCGGCGTCGACGACGGTCTCGAGCTCGGGCTCGTCGTCGGGGCCGGCCACCTCGACCAGGTCGCCGGCCTCCGCGGCCTCGCGGACCGCGTCGGTGGTCACGAAGTCCGCGCGCCCGATGCCGGCCAGCGCGTCGACGGCGTCCAGCAGGTCGAAGTGCGGCAGGTTGGTGGTGGTGGCGGTCACCGCGCGCTCGACCGGGACCTCCACGATCGGGGCGTCGGCCAGCTCGCCCTCGAGCTCGGGCTCGGGTGCCCCGCACTGCAGCAGCACCAGCGGCGTGGCCTCCTCCGCGCCCGGCGGGGTGACCTCCAGCACCTTGTAGGTGCCCTCGTAGGAGAGGTCGACGGTCGTGGCGTGCTCGAACGAGGCCTGCTCGGGGAACAGGTCGTCGCCGGGCTCGGCGTCCTCCACGCACTCGTCGGTGAGGTTGGCGTCGAGGTCGGGGCCGTCGTCGTCGGGATCGGGGTCGTCGTCGGGATCGGCGGCGGGGTCGTCGGGGTCGTCGGCGGTGTCGGCCTCGTCGGCGTCGGTGCAGGCGGACAGGAGCAGCACCACGCCGAGCACGGCGAGCAGGAGGGCAGCACGAGAAGAGCAGGGGACCATGAGGTCGGCTCCTTCACTCGAGGAACGCACGGACCGTTCGCGCCGCAGCCGGTCTCCTGGCTCGCGGAGGGGTGGCTTCTCCCGCCTTCCCGCCCGCGTGGGGCAGTGGCACCTTCGGGAGTCGCAGCTCCGCTGACAGTGGCGAGGACCGCGCCGGACTCGCACCGGCTTCCCGCTCTGGCGAGGGACGTGCCGTCCCGCGCCATCACTGCGTCGTACCCGCACCCTACAGCATCGAGCCGCTGCGTCATGTCGGCCCGGCGCCCGTCCGTGAGTCCGGCGCCCGCGTCCCCCGAGCGCGACCTGCTACCGTGGCCGAGGTCGGCGATCGCCGACCCCCGACCCGATCCGAGGTTCGATCACCGCATGGCCAAGCGACGAGCTGGCGGCAAGCAGACCAAGTCCCGGCGCTACGTGGACGAGGAGACGCGCGCCAAGCGGGAGGCGCGCGCCGGCAGCCAGAAGGAGGCCGCGCTCGAGCTCGAGGGCGTGGTCGAGGAAGCGCTGCCCAACACGATGTTCCGCATCCAGCTGGACAACGGGCACACCGTGCTCGGCCACATCTCCGGCAAGATGCGCAAGCACTACATCCGGATCCTGCCCGGGGATCGGGTGACGGTCGAGCTCTCCCCCTACGACCTCACCCGCGGCCGGATCACCTACCGCTACAAGTAGCGGCTCCAGGGGCTACGCCCGCTGCTTGGCGCGCTTGGCCGCACGGCCGCGGGTGGACGCGTCCAGCTCGACCTTGCGCAGGCGCAGCGCGCGCGGGGTGGCCTCGACGCACTCGTCGCCGCGGCAGAACTCGAGGGTCTGCTCCAGGCTGAGCGTCGTCGGCGGCGCCAGGCGCACCAGCTCGTCGGCGCTCGCAGCGCGCACGTTGGTGAGCTTCTTCTCCTTGGCAGCGTTGACGTCCATGTCCTCGGGGCGAGCGTTCTCGCCCACGATCATGCCCTCGTAGACCTCCTGGCCCGGCTCGATGAACAGCCGGCCGCGCTCCTGGAGCCCGAACAGCGCGAAGGCGGTCGCCTGGCCGCGCCGGTCGGCGACGAGGCTGCCGGTGGTGCGGGTGCGCAGCTCGCCGTGCCAGGGCTCGTAGCGCTCGAACACGTGGTGCAGCAGCCCGGTGCCGCGCGTCTCGGTGAGGAACTCGGTGCGAAAGCCGATGAGGCCGCGCGCGGGCATCAGGTGCTCCAGGCGCACCCACCCGGTCCCGTGGTTGACCATCTGCTCCATGCGGCCCTTGCGCACCGCCAGCAGCTGGGTGACCACGCCGAGGTGCTCCTCGGGCACGTCGACGGAGACGCGCTCGACCGGCTCGTGCAGGGCGCCGTCGATCTCGCGGGTGACCACCTGGGGCTTGCCGACGGTCAGCTCGTAGCCCTCGCGGCGCATCGTCTCGATCAGCACGGCCAGGGCCAGCTCGCCGCGGCCCTGCACCTCCCAGGTGTCGGGGCGCTCGGTGGGCAGCACCCGCACCGAGACGTTGCCCACGAGCTCGGCATCGAGGCGTCCCTTCAGCAGGCGGGCGGTGAGCTTGTCGCCGTCGCGACCCGACAGCGGCGAGGTGTTGATGCCCACCGTCATCGACAGGCTCGGCTCGTCGACGGTGAGCGCCGGCAGCGGCTCGGGGTGCTCGGGGTCGGCGAGCGTCTCGCCGATGGTCACCTCGGCCAGGCCCGCCAGGGCGACGAGCTCGCCGGGGCCGGCCTCCTCGGCGTCGACCCGGTGCAGCGCCTCGGTGGCGTACAGCTCGGTGACCTTGACGTGCTCGACGGTGCCATCGCGTCGGCACCAGGCCACCTGCTGGCCCCGGCGCAGCGTCCCCTGGTGCACCCGGCACAGCGCGATGCGCCCCACATAGGGGGAGGCGTCGAGGTTGGTGACCAGCGCCTGCAGCGGCGCGCCCTCCACGTAGGCGGGGGCGGGGACGTGGTCAAGCAGCGTGGCGAACAGCGGCTCGAGGTCGTCGCCGCGCTCGTCAGGGTCGAGGCTGGCGACCCCGTCCCGGGCGACGCAGTAGACGATCGGGAAGTCGATCTGGGACTCGGTGGCGCCCAGGTCGAACAGCAGCTCGTAGACCTCGTCGACGACCTGGGCGGGGCGCGCGTCGGGGCGGTCGACCTTGTTGACCACCAGCACCATCGGCAGGTCGGCCGCGAGCGCCTTGCGCAGCACGAACCGCGTCTGGGGCAGCGGCCCCTCGGAGGCGTCGACGAGCAGCACGATCCCGTCGACCATGGCCAGGCCGCGCTCCACCTCGCCGCCGAAGTCGGCGTGGCCGGGGGTGTCCACCACGTTGATGGTGACCTCGCCGCGGCGCACCGCCGTGTGCTTGGCGAGGATCGTGATGCCCTTCTCGCGCTCGAGGTCGGTGGAGTCCATGACCCGCTCGGCGACGTCCTGGTTGACGCGGAACGCGCCGGACTGCCAGAGCATGGCGTCGACGAGGGTGGTCTTGCCGTGATCGACGTGGGAGACGATCGCGACGTTGCGCAGGTCGTGACGTGCTGGCATGACGGAGCTCGCGGGGGAGAGGGGGAGGCGGTCGCGGCAGCGACCGCGGTGCCACCGTACCGGCGCAGCGACCGTCGGGCCTTGCGGCCTCGCGGTGGCCCGCCGAGCCTCAAGCCTGCGGCGGGGCCCCCAGGGTGGTCAGCGCCCGGTCGAGGACGCTGCGCAGCACCGCGCCCTCGTGGTCGGCGCGGTGCACGAAGGCCACGGCGGACTGCGCGTCGCGGTCCGACAGCGGCACGTAGGCCACGCCGTCACTGCGAAACGCCGCCACGGGCGCGGGCACGATCGCCGCGCCCACCCCGGCGCTGACCAGGCTGAGGATCGTCGGGAACTGCAGGGCCTCCTGCACCACCCGCGGGCTGAACCCCGCGGCGCGGCACAGCGCCAGGATCGTGTCGTGCAGTCGCGGCACGGCGCGGCGGGGCGTCATGACGAAGGGCTCGTCGGCCAGCTCGCGCAGCGCCAGCGCCGCACGCGCTGCCTGGGGGTGGTCGGCGGGCAGCGCGGCCACCAGCGGCTCGTCGCGCAGCGGGGTGATGACGAGCCCCTCGCGCGCCTCGACCTCGCGGGCGATGCCGAGGTCGACCTCGTCGCGGTCCAGCGCGTCGATCTGGCGCTCGGTGGTCAGCTCGCGCAGCTGCAGGGAGACATCGGGCGCGGCGGCGCGCTGGGCCGGCAGCAGGCTCGGCAGGATGTCGCAGGCCGCCGAGGCCACGAACGCCAGGCGCAGCCAGCCCGTGGCTCCCTGCGCGGCGAGCCGCGCGGTCGTGGCGGCGCGATCGGCCTGGGCCAGGGTGCGCCGCGCCTCGTCGAGCAGCAGCCGTCCGGCGTCGGTGAGCTCGACCCGTCGGCTGGTGCGCGCCAGCAGCGTCGCGCCCAGCTCGGACTCCAGCTGCTTGATGGCCTGCGACAGCGGCGGCTGGGCCATGTGCAGCCGCCGAGCGGCGCGGCCGAAGTGCAGCTCCTCGGCCACCGCCACGAAGTAGCGCAGCTGTCGCAGCTCCATGCTCGGGTCCTCGGCCGGTGCGGTCCGCGGTGCGCGCTGCGCGGCGCGGTGCCGACGCGCGGCGCCCGCCACGATCAGTATCCCAGACGTATCGCTGATGTTGAAACGAGTCTTCGACCCGCAAGGGTTCCTTTGCCACGCTGTGACCTGTACAAAGCCCGCCTGCTCGCACCCGACCAGCCGCGCACCCCCGGGCCCTCGCGACACCCCCGGTCCACGCGACACACCCGGTCCTCGCGACACACCCGGTCCACGCGAAGGAGTCAGCCGATGACCGAGACGGCACGTGAGCTTGCCGGCAGCCACGTCGACGGGCGCTGGCGCACCGGCGGAGAGGTCGCCACGAGCCACAACCCGGCGCGGCCCGACGAGCCGGTGGGCACCTACGCGGTCGCCGACCACGAGCTGGTCGACGAGGCGGTGGCCGCCGCGCGCGCCGCACAGCCGGCCTGGCGGGCACGCACCCCCGCCGAGCGCGGGCGGATCCTGCGGCGCGCGGCCGAGCTGATCGCGCAGCGCAGGGAGGAGCTGGCCGACCTCATGACCCGCGAGGAGGGCAAGACCCTGCCCGAGTCGCGCGGGGAGATCGGGCGCGCGGTGGACACGCTGCACTACCACGCGACCCGGGCCTGGGCGCCCTCGAGCACCGGCTACGACTCGTCGATCCCTGGTGAGGAGGTCCGCACCGTCCGCGTGCCGGTGGGTGTCGTCGCCGCGATCGCGCCCTGGAACTTCCCGCTGCTCATCCCCACCTGGAAGGTGGCGCCGGCGCTGGTGCACGGCAACGCGGTGGTGTGGAAGCCCGCGAGCGCCACCCCGCTCATGGCCGTGGAGCTCCAGCGGGCGCTGGTCGAGGCGGGCGTGCCCGACGGGGTGTGCAACCTGGTGCTCGGTGGCGGGCGCATCGGCGGTGGCATCGCCGCGCACCGCGACGTGGACGCGATCACGTTCACCGGCTCGACCGGTGTGGGGCGCACGCTCGAGCGGGACGCGGTGGCCGCCGGCAAGCGCATCCAGGTCGAGCTCGGCGGCCACAACCCGGCGATCGTGTTCGACGACGCCGACCTCGACCAGACCGTCGAGGCGCTGGTCGCCGGCGTCACCAGCGGCACCGGCCAGAAGTGCACCGCCACCCGCCGGGTGCTGGCGCACCGCTCGGTGCGCGACGAGCTCGCCGAGCGCATCGCCAAGCGCTTCGGTGGGCTGCGGGTCGGCGACGGCCTCGCCGAGGGCGTGAACATGGGGCCGCTGATCAGCCACGAGGCCCGCGACGAGGTCCTCGGCGAGGTGCGACGGGCCGTCGAGCGCGACGGAGCGGAGATCGTCACCGGCGGTGGCGTCCCCGACGACGCCGGCCCCGGCGCGTTCCTCGAGCCCACCGTCCTGGCCGTGGCCGACCAGCAGCCGACCGTGTGCCGCGAGGAGGTCTTCGGCCCCGTCACCTCCCTGCTGGCCTTCGACGACGACGACGAGGCGCTCGCCCTGGCCAACGACACGCCCTTCGGGCTGACCGGCGCGGCGTTCACGCGCAGCGAGCGTCGCACACGGAGGGTTGTCGAGGATCTGGAGGCGGGCATGGTCAACATCAACACCGCCACCACAGGCTCCGAGCTCCACGCGCCCTTCGGGGGGATGAAGGGCTCGTCGTCGCTGGCCCCCAAGGAGCAGGGCGAGACCGCCCGTGACTTCGTGACCGAGCTCAAGGCCGTCTACCACGTGCCCGCCGACTGACCGCACCGGCCCCACGCAGGCAGCACCCAGGGAGGATGATCATGTCCATCACCGAGCCCGACACATCCGCGAACGGTGCCCGCGCTAACGCCCAGCAGGCCGCAGCGGCGCCCGAGGACGCCCCCACCTCGGTGCGTGGCTCGTCGGGGATCGACTGGCCCGTCCTGCTGCTGAGCGGTGGCGCCCTGGTCGCCTTCGTGGTGTTCGCGCTGGTCGACCTCGACGCCGTCGGCGCCTTCGTGGACACCACGTTCGGCTGGAGCGCCGACTACTTCGGCGCGTTCTGGCAGATCCTGCTGCTGCTCACGTTCCTGATCGCGGTGGGGATGGCGGTCAGCCGCCTCGGCAAGGTGCGCCTGGGGGCGATGAGCAGCCCGGACTTCGGCTACGTGAAGTGGATCAGCATGATCATGTGCACCCTGCTCGCCGGTGGCGGGGTGTTCTGGGCGGCCGCCGAGCCGATGTTCCACTTCACCGACGGCCTGCCGACCTTCCCCGGCGTGGATCCGGGCACCGCCGAGGCCGCCGGGCCGGCGCTGGCCCAGAGCTTCGTCCACTGGGGGTTCCTGGCCTGGGCCATCCTCGGCACGCTGTCCACGATCGTGCTGATGTACGGCGCCTACGACCGGGGCCTGCCGCTGCGCCCGCGCACGCTGCTGTGGCCGCTGCTCGGCGACCGGGTGATCCACGGTCCCATCGGCACGCTCGTCGATGCGTTCTCGATCATCGCCGTGGCTGCCGGCACCATCGGCCCGATCGGGTTCCTCGGGCTGCAGGCGGGCTACGGCCTCGAGCAGATCTGGGGCGTGCCCAACACGTTCGTCACCCAGCTGCTGCTGATCGCGGGGCTGCTGGGCATCGTGATCGTCTCGGCGGTGCTGGGCCTGTCGCGCGGCATCCAGAACCTCAGCCGGTTCAACGTGGCGCTGGCCGGCCTGCTGGGCGTGTTCGTGTTCCTGGTGGGCACGCCGCTGTTCGTGTTCGAGAGCTGGGTCGAGGCCAGCGGCATCTACGTCCAGGACTTCTTCGGCCTCACGCTGTACCGCGGCGACGAGGGCTGGCTCGGCTTCTGGACCGTGTTCTTCTTCGGCTGGTTCCTGGGCTACGGGCCGATGATGGCCATCTTCATCGCCCGCATCTCGCGGGGCCGCACCATCCGCCAGCTGGTGCTGGGCGTCGCGGTCACCGCACCCATCGTCACCACCGTGTGGTTCGCGATGCTGGGCGGCACCGGCATCGGCCTGGAGCTGGACAGCCCCGGCATGGTCAGCGACGCCCTGGAGACCGCCGGGCTGCCGGCGGCGATGGTCTCGATCAGCCAGAGCGTCCCGTTGGCCGGGCTGATCGCGCCGCTGTTCATCCTGCTCACGATCACGTTCGTGGCCACCACGGGCGACTCGATGTCCTACACGATGGCCATGGCCGTCACCGGCGACGAGAGCCCGCGCACCAGCCTGCGGGTGTTCTGGGCGGTGACCATGGGCGCGGTCGCCGTGGTGCTGATCGCGCTCGGCGAGGGCGGCATCAACGCCCTGCAGTCCTTCATCGTGGTCACCGCCGTCCCGGTGTCGCTGATCCTGCTGCCCACGCTGTGGATGGCACCGCAGGTCGCGCGGCGCATGGCGGCGGCCCAGCTCGGCGAGATCCCCGAGGGCGACGGCACCACGGTGGCCGAGGCCGAGGCCTCGGTCGCGGCCGGCGCCGAGGCCGACGACGAGGCTGGGGAGGCCCGGCGGTGAGCGCGCTGCCGGTCGCCCGACCTGCAGCGCGGCGCGCCGTCGCCGGCCGGTCAGGCGCCGGCGGCGCGCGGTCAGGCTCCGATGGCCGGCTGCCCGCAGCGGTGGCGCACCTGGCGCCGCACCTGCGGGACGAGTCCGAGGTGATGCGTCCCGCACGGCTGGGCGCGACCTGGCAGACGCGGCACTCGTTCGCCCGCGCCCTGACCCGCACGGCCGCGGCCGGTCGCTGGCGCATCGAGCGGGACGTGTGGGACCTCGACGCCGACGGCCGCGGTGAGGCCCGCTACCGCGTCGACCTCGGCGATCGCACGGTGCACCTCGTGGTGCGCAGCGACGCCATCCCCCCGCACGAGCGCACCGACCGGGTGGTCGCCTCGGCGTGGGACGTGACCGCCGCGCTGGTCGAGGGGCCCCTCGACGCGGAGCGGCTGGCCCGCCTGCGGGATGCCATCCCCCGCCAGGAGGGCGGCGCGTTCGACGCCGACACGCTCGTGGTGACCCGCGCCAACCGCAGCGCCCGCTTCTTCGAGGCCGTCGTGGACCGGCTGGCCCGCGGGCTGCAGCCCGACCCGGCGACGATGGGTCACGCCGGCTACGTGCTGCGCAGCACGGCCTTCTACGGCAACGGCAAGCTCGGCACCCGCGAGTGGGCGGGCCTGCCCGCCGACCACCCGCTGGCCACGCCCTACCGGGCGCAGATGCTGGCCGCCTACCTGCTGCGCGAGCTGTCGGTGGACCTCGTCGAGCACTGCGCGGCACAGCGGGCCGAGGCGGCCACGCGGCTGTCGGCGGCGTGGCACCGCCATCTGGGCATCGGCAACGCCACGGGACTGGGGATGATCCCGTTCTTCCCGCGCCACCCCCAGATCCTGCGCGCCTGGACCCTGCAGCGCGAGCTGCCACGCGCGGCGGCCCGCCTGCGCCAGGTGGCCCCCGGGGACGACGAGGTCGCCGAGCTGCACGACCTCCTGGGTCGGGCGTCGGCCTACTGGGACGCCCGCGACGGACTGGACCGCACGCCCTACGCCCCGCCGAAGGTGCTGGCCGAGGCCACCCGCCGCGCGGCCGACGAGGTCGCTGGCTACGCGCGCACGGGCGCAGTGGGCAGCGATCCGGTCGCCGACGGGGCGCCGTGGCGGGCACTGCTGGACTGGGCCGAGGAGCATCAGGTGCCCGAGGCCGCCGAGCTGATCAGCGCCCTCGTCGTGGAGCTCGACGCCTCGCTGGACGCTGTCCTCGAGGGCCTGCTCGACTGCGACGAGTCCCAGCCGCTGCGCCCGCACGAGACGGTCGGCGCCCTGACCGAGCGCATCGCCAGCGGCTATGCCTGGATCGACGCCTGGGACTTCGCCGCCGATCCCGAGGCCACCGCCAGGGCGTGGTTCTACAGCGCCGACAGCGAGGAGCCGCGGTACGGACCGCGCCCGCCCGGATCGCCGCCGCCGTGGGAGATCCCCATCGACATCGCCCACCGCGTCTGGAGGCTGCGCGAGGACCTGCGCGCTTGGTCGCCCGACACACCGGTGGCTGCGGTGGTCCTCGCCCAGCCCGAGCACCGCGCCACCGTCGCGCGCGTGCAGCACCTCGCCGCCGTGCCCTACACCGAGCTGCACGTCAACCCGATCGATGCGGGGTTCGTCCCCCTGGACGTCCAGCGCGCCAAGCTCGCCGCCTATGGCGCCACGAACTGGTCGCCGCAGTCCACCGACTGGCTGCGCGTCACGTTCTTCCAGGGAGCCCCCACCCGCGACGACCTCGCCGCCGGCCAGGACCCGGCCTGGGCGATGCCGCATCGCCCCGGCCCCTGACGCAGCTGCCGCTCGCCCGCGCCGCTGCCGCTCGCCCGTCGCAAGGAGCCCTCGTGTCACAGGCACCCTCCGACGCCCCTGACCCGACCGCGCGCGCCGCCGAGCGCGCACCCCTGGACCCCCCGCCGCTGATCGTCGACGGCGTCGAGATCAACCGCTGGGACCGCGAGGTCCTGCTGGAGGCCCGACGCGGGGGCGTGAGCGCGCTGCACGCCACGTGCGCGGTGTGGGAGGACGCCCGCGAGACGCTGCGCGCGCTCGCCGCGTGGCGGCGCCGCTTCGCCGAGCACGCCGACCTGATCACGCCCGTGCGCGGCGCCGACGACATCCAGCGCGCCCACGACGAGGGACGCACCGGGGTGCTGCTCGGCTTCCAGAACACCTCGCCGTTCGAGGACGACATCGAGCTCGTGGCCACCTTCCGCCAGCTCGACGTGCTGTGCGCCCAGCTCACCTACAACGTCCAGAACCTCGTCGGCGGCAGCTGCTTCGAGCCGACCGACTCGGGGCTCACGCGGTTCGGCGAGGCCGTGGTCGCCGAGATGAACCGCGTCGGCATGCTCATCGACTGCTCGCACGTGGGGGAGTGGACCACGCGCGATGCGATCGAGGCCTCGCGCGACCCGATCGCGGTCACCCACGCCAACCCGCGGTGGTTCTGCGACAGCCCCCGCAACAAGACCGGTGAGACCCTCAAGGCACTGGCCATGCGCGGGGGCGTGGTGGGCTGCACCCTCTACCCGCTGTTCATCGGGGGGCCACAGGTCAGCCGCGCGACCTACTGCCGGATGATCGCCGACCTCGTCGACGAGATCGGGGTCGACCACGTGGCCATCGGCACCGACCTCACACGCGGCCATCCCGACGAGGACCTCGCGTGGCTGCGCGACGGGCGCTGGCGCCGACCCGACCCCGAGCAGCGCCTGTCGTGGCCGACGTGGCCCGCCTGGTTCGCAAGCGCCGAGGACTTCCCCAACCTGGCCGAGGGGCTGCTCGACACCGGACTGCACGAAGCCGAGGCGCGCCAGATCCTCGGCGAGAACTGGCTGCGCCTGCTGGGCCAGGTGGTCGGGCCGTGACGCGGCGCGCGACCGCCGAGACCGCCCTCGGGGGCGACGCCCCCGACGAGCGCGTCGACGCGGACGCGCCCCGCGAGACGATCTCGCCGCGCGATCTGCGCGACGCCGCCTTCCGCGCGCTGTCGGCGGCGGGGATGCCCGCGGGCTCGGCCGCGCGGGCCGCCGAGATGGCCGAGTGGCTCGAGGTCCACGACGGGGAGGGGCTCGAGGCCGTGGCAGCCGCGCTGCACACCCTCGATCGCCCGTCCGCCGAAGCGGGACCGCCCGCGGATGTGGGTCCGCCCGCGGATGTGGGTCCGCCCGCGGATGTGGGCCCGCCCGCGGATGCTCGCACGCCGGGCGAGGGCACGGGCGCACCGGGGGGTGGCACGGGCGCACCGGGCCGCGACGGCGCGCTGCGCGTGCACGGCGCCACAGCAC
>Ga0207421_10001572_pt1 | contig 29112 bp, 32 predicted proteins | sample SodLakKL_010_SED_4_FD_187542 | JGI IMG/M metagenome (GOLD analysis project Ga0207421, IMG submission 187542) | Alkaline sediment microbial communities from Lake Tanatar, Kulunda Steppe, Russia - 8KL_010_SED (SPAdes) (version 2) | ecosystem: Environmental > Aquatic > Non-marine Saline and...
AGCGCGCGATCGATTTCTTCGGCGATTTCCGGATGCTGCTTGAGGTGGTTACGGACATTGTCCTTGCCCTGCCCGATCCGGTCGCCGTTGTAGCTGTACCAGGCACCGGACTTGTCCACCAGGCCGTGTTTGACACCCAGATCAATGAGCTCGCCCTCGCGGGAAATCCCTTCGCCGTAGAGAATCTCGAACTCGGCCTGGCGGAAAGGCGGCGCCATTTTGTTCTTGACCACCTTGACCCGGGTCTCGTTGCCAATCACTTCATCACCGCGCTTGATCGCCCCCAGCCGGCGGATGTCCATTCGTACCGAGGAGTAGAATTTGAGCGCGTTACCGCCGGTGGTGGTTTCCGGACTGCCAAACATCACCCCGATCTTCATGCGGATCTGGTTGATGAAGACGACCGTGGTGTTGGAGCGCTTGATGTTGGCAGTGAGCTTGCGAAGCGCCTGGGACATCAGACGGGCCTGCAGCCCGACGTGGGAATCCCCCATTTCGCCCTCGATCTCGGCCTTGGGCGTGAGCGCCGCCACCGAGTCCACAACCACGATATCCACCGCGCTGGAGCGGACCAGCATGTCGGCGATCTCCAGCGCCTGCTCGCCGGTATCGGGCTGGGACACCAGCAGCTCGTCCACATCCACCCCCAGTTTGCCGGCGTATTCCGGATCCAGGGCATGTTCGGCGTCCACGAAAGCCGCGGTGCCGCCGGCCCGCTGAGCCTGGGCAATGGCCTGCAGGGTCAGCGTGGTCTTGCCGGAGGACTCCGGGCCGTAAATCTCGATCACCCGACCGCGGGGAATGCCGCCTATGCCGAGTGCCACGTCCAGGGTGAGTGAGCCGGTGGAGATGACCGGCACATTGCCCACGGCCCGGGCGTCACCCATGCGCATGACGGCGCCTTTGCCGAACTGCTTCTCGATCTGCCCGAGCGCCGCGCCCAGCGCCTTTTTCCGATCTTCGTCCATGCTTAACCCTCGGTTTGGACCGCAACTATAAAGGCTTGAATTATCCCACAGTCCCAGTGAACCGCCCACCCCGGCAGGCGGCGCTGCGGTGCCGGCCGTCTCAGAGCCGCCGGGTCAGTCCATCGAGGGCCATCAACACGCTGGCGCGTCGCACGGCATCCCGATCCCCTGGGAAACGGGCCGCCTCCACGGCCACCTGGCCACTGGCCAGTGCCCAACCGAACCAGACCAGCCCGACGGGCTTATCCCGGGTGGCGCCGGCGGGCCCGGCGATGCCAGTCACCGCCAGCGCCACCCGGCCCGGGACGTCGCCCCGGGCGCCCGCTGCCATGGCCTGCGCGGTTTCCGCACTAACCGCGCCGTGTTGCTCGATCACGTCGGGCTGAACGCCCAGCAGGTCGGTCTTGGCCCGGTTGCTGTAGGCCACCAGCCCGTGAGCAAACCAGCCGGAGCTGCCGGCCCGGTCCGTACAGACTTTCGCCACCCAGCCGCCGCTGCAGGACTCCGCGCAGACCAGCTTGAGCTGCTGATCCAGCAACGTCGACGCCAGTCGGTTGGCGGCCGCGTCCAGGGCCACGTCGGTGGGTGGCGACATGAATGACCTAGCGGACCACGGTCACCGGGCAGTTGGCGTGATGCAACACCCGATGGCTGACGCTCCCCAGCATCATTTCCCGCAGACCGGACAGCCCACGACTGCCGATGACGATCAGGGGGTCACCGGCCTCATCGGCATGCTCAATGATGGCCTCGGCCGGACTGCCCGGCACCACCGTTTCTTCCACCTCGGCTTCGGTCTCACCCATCACCTTGCGGGCGCGATCGAACGCCTCGCGGGCGCTTTCATCGCGAAGCCGGGCAAACGCATCCGGCGAGAAATATTCGAGCTGCTTCGGCGTCGGTGCCTCCGTGGGCACGCCGAACATGTCCACGGGATCCTTGGGAAATGCGTACAGCAGCCGCAACGGCACCTTGAGCGCTGCCGCCAGGTCCGCTGCGTAGGCCGCCGATGCCCCGGACCCCTCGGATCCGTCCACCGGTGCCAGAATGATCGAAGGTTTGTTCGCCATCTTTTTCTCCTCACTCCGCTGGGTTGAATGGCCCGGCTCAATGCACCACCAGGCCAACATCGGCCATCATCGGCTCAAATATGCCGCCGACCAGGTAGGCGATGACCGCCGCGCCGCCGCCCATCAGCAGCGTTTCCAGCCCGGCGCGCCAACGGCCTTCGCCCAACACCATACCTTTGGCAAAGCCGATGCCAAAAAACGTCAGGGCGGTGAGGGTCGCGCTCACCGCAAACGCCACGTCCAGGCCCATCGCGGGCAGCATGAAGGGCAGCAGGGGCACGGCGCCCACCAGAACGAACGCACCGAACGTCCAGAGGGCTGCCCGCAGTGGCTCGGACCCCTGCAGATCCAGCCCGTGCTCCTCGCGCAGCATGGTCTCGACCCAAAGGGATTCGTCGCCGGTGATGGTGTCCACGATCTGCTCGAGGACCTCGCCTTCAAAGCCCTTGCGGGCAAATATCTGGCGGATTTCTTCGCGTTCGCCATCCGGTGTCTCCCGGATATGGCGATTTTCGACCCGCCGTGTCTGCTCCAGGGCGTCGCGGTCGCTCTTGACCCCCTGGTAGTTGCTCACACCCATGCTGAATCCATCGGCGATGAGGCTGGCGAGGCCGAGACCGAAGGCGACGATCCCGGGCAGACCCGCCCCGGCCACACTGGCCACCACGGCGAAAGTGGTGACGCATCCGTCGATGCCACCGAGCAGTGCATCCCGCAGATAACTGGGGCGGCGTCCGTCGTCCAGGCGTCGGCGAATGGCCTCCGGGTGGTGACTGTGCTCAAGCTCTGTCATCGCGGTGCCAGCGGCGTTACTCTGCGTGCCGCGCATGATGCCATAGCGGCTTTGGTCACGCTCAGGAGTCGGAATGACCCAGCAGGTTGCGATTAGCGGATTCGGTCGTATCGGTCGCAGTGTTCTGAGGGCCTGGCTCGAGCGAGCGGACACCAGCGAGTGGACCGTGGTGGTCATCAATGAGCCCGCCGACCCCGAGGCCATCGCATTGCTCACCCGCTATGACAGCAACTACGGGCGCCTCCGGGAACCGGTGTCCGTCCAGGAGCAGCACCTGCAGGTGGGCGGACATCGCATCCGGTTGCTGCCCGGCCTTGATCCAGCGGCGGCGGACTGGGGCGGCCTTGGCGTCGATCTGGTCCTGGACTGCACCGGGCTTGCCGCCGACCGGGCCGCCGGCGAAGCGCACCTGAACGCGGGCGCCCATCGTGTGCTGTTCTCCCAGCCCGGCACGTCGGACCTGGACCTGACCGCGGTGAGGGGCTTCAATGATTCGTCCATCGAGCCCGGGAACCGCCTGCTCTCGGCCGGTTCCTGCACCACTAACTGCCTGATTCCGTTGCTGTCCATCGTCGATCAAGCGGTCGGAGTGGTGCGTGGTGCCACCACCACGCTACACGCGGCCATGAACGACCAGCCGGTGGGAGACACCCTGCAAGGTAACGAGCTGCGCCGCACCCGCTCGGCACTGAATGCATTCATGCCCATCGACACCGCCCTCGGGCGTGGCGTGGAGCGCCTGATGCCGGCTCTCGCAGGCCGAATCGACTGCCTGCACATGCGCCTGCCCACCACCACGGTCTCGGCCATGGACCTCACCCTGGTCAGCGAGCGAGCGACTTCGACGGATGCCATCAATCAGGCACTGATCAAGGCCAGCGAGCAGCGCTGGCGGGGACTCATCGGGGTTTGTGAGGACCCGGTGAGTTCGGTGGACTTTTCCAAAGACCCCCACTCCGGGGTGGTGGATCTCACCCAGACCCGAGTGATCGACGGTCACCTGGTCAAACTCATCTGCTGGTTTGATAATGAGTGGGGTTTTGCCAACCGGATGGTTGACCTGGCTAACGATTTGGCCCGGATGAATCGCCCTCCGGCGGACTGACCACCCGAACCCGCAGGCTCCAGACCTCCGGGCCCTCGTCCACGGGCTGGATCACCAGGCGAGCGCCGTATTGCTGATGGAGATAGCCGAGCAGTCGATCCGGCGGCTCGTGAAACACCAGCAGGACATCTTCATCGGCTTTCAGGGCGGTGAGGGTCTGATCCACCAGCCCCAGCCGCAGTCGTGGCTGGAACAGTCGCAGATCCACCACCCCACCGGCATAGGCCGTCGGGCTCCAACCCTCAGAAGCCAAGCTCGTTGGCCTCATCAAGGTCCGTGGAATACGCCAGCGCTTCCTGCAGCGCGTCGTCACTCATGGATTCCAGCTGGCGGGCGGATTCCAGGTGGGACTCGGCGTCCACCGGCGCCTTGCGGACTTCTCCAGCCCCCTCGCGGGCAAAGATCAGATAACAGGCTCCGTAGGAGCCGGCCATCACATCCACGCTCCACGGGTTGCCCTGTTGATCACGGACCGTGCGCATTCTCGGATCTCCCGGGTGTTAAGGTGTCCGTCCCACGGCACCGGAGCATCTGCTGCATGACGTCAGGCCACGGCCAGGCCGCCCCTTCGACGCCAGTCATCATTCTCCTGCTCTGGGGCGCCGGGCTCTACCTCCGACTGACCGTCATGGTGGCACCGCCGCTGGCGCCTGTCATCGCCGAGGACCTGGGCCTCGGGGAAGCGCTCACCGGCTCGCTCACCACCCTGCCCATTCTGATGCTGGCGGTGGCGGGCATTGGTGCGTCCTTTCTGATCAGTCGCATCGGTGCCCGCAACACCCTGATTATCGCTCTTTGCCTGGTGGCGCTGACATCGGCCATGCGGGGCGCCGGCGAGACGGTGACGCTTTTCATCGCGACCGCCGCCATGGGGTTCGCCATCGCAGCCATCCAGCCGGCGCTGCCGACGCTGATCACCCAATGGTGGCCAACCCGTATCGCGCTGGGGACTGCCGTCTACATGAACGGCATGCTGGTGGGCGAGGTGCTGGGTTCGACCCTGACCATCCCGCTCATGCTTCCGCTGGCCGATGGCAATTGGCGGTTGGCGATACTGCTCTGGTCCATGCCGGCCCTATTGCCTGCGCTTGCCCTGCTGCTGTTCTCCCGCTCACCCGCCCGAGACCGGGATGACAGCGGCCGGTGGATGCCGGAATGGCGCAAGCCGCTGGTCTGGCGTCTCGGTGCCCTGCTGGGTGCCAGCGGGGCGCTATTTTTTGGCAGCAATGCCTATCTGGGCAGCGTGCTCGGGGCCCGAGGCGAATCGGATCTGCTGGCACTGGGATTGATCCTGCTGAATGGCACCCAGCTGCTGGCTTCATTGCTGATGTTTCGGCTGGCGCGCTTTTGGACCGGTCGCTCCGCTCCACTGATTCTGCTGATGCTGCTGGGGATTACTTCGCTGACGCTGTTCGTGCTGGTCCCGGGCTATCCCGGCCTGGCCATGCTGTTCCCGGCCGGGCTCGCCGCGGGGATGATGCTGATACTGATGGCCGGGCTGCCACCTCTGTACGCCCGCGGGACCGAGACCGCGGCGCTGGCGGCCGGGATGTTCGGCATCGGTGCGATCATTAATTTTGCGGTGCCCCTGGGGGGTGGCCTGGTGGCGGACATCACCGGTGCACCCGGCGCCGCGATCGTCCCGATTCTGGTGTACAGCGCCCTGGTGGTGCCCCTGGCTCGGGGGCTGCCACCCCTGCCCCGTTAGCGCTCAGGCCTCGGGTTTGTCCCAGCGGAAACAGTACATCGGCGGGATGTTCACCCACTCCCGCTCCCGGGCGGGTTCCCCCATGATCGTGCGTGCCAGCCGATAGACCTCATCGCGGAACTGATAGGCCATGAACCGGCCACCCGGTGCCAGCAGGCGCCAGGCATCCTCCAGAATCTTCACACCCACTTCCCGCGGCATGGTGGAGAAAGGAATGCCGGAAAAAATGGCCTCGGGCGCGGGCAGGCCATGCTGTTCCAGAAAGCCCTCCATATCCGCCGCGGTGCCCTGCTGCGCAATCAGCCGGGGATCACCCAGACCTGCCAGCCCGGTGACGAATTCCTCACTGGTATCGATGGCCAGCAATCGCCCGTCGCCGGGCATGGCCTTGAGCACCGCGCGAGTGGTCCCCCCGGTGCCGGGGCCAAGCTCTACCATCACCCGGGTGGAGGCAGGATCCACCAGCCGGACAATTCTCGCTTCCATACAGCGGGAGCTGGGGATGACTGATCCGACCTCTTTCGGCCGGCGCACAAACCCCTGAAAAAATCGTGCCCGTTCCGATAACTCGCCCATTATCCCTCCAGGTAACGTTGAACGTCCGGCCGCCAGCCGGCAAAGTGGCGCCATGGTAATACGATTCTTGAGGAAAATGCTTGGTGGGACGGACACCGACACCCCGCCGGAGCCGGTCAGCGAAACCACTTATCAGGGGTATCAAATCATCGCAGCGCCCATTGAGGACGCCGGTGGATGGCGAGTGAGCGGCCGAATTGTCCGCACCACCGGGGATGGCGAGGAGGCCGTGCCGTTTGTGCGGGCCGATGTCTACGGCAGCCGCGAGGTGGCCGCTGAAATGACCACCCACAAAGCCCAGCGGCTGATCGACGAGCAGGGTGGACGGCTATTCGACAGCGGCCACTGACCCCGCCGTTCAGACCATGCACTGGCCGCCATTGATGCTGATGGTGGAGCCGGTAACAAAAGCGGCGGCGTCACTGGCGAGATAATCCACCGCGCGGCCAATTTCCTCGGCCTCACCCAGGCGATTCACCGGAATCTGGGACACGATCTGTTCCAGCACTTTCTCCGGAACCGCCTGCACCATTTCTGTACCGATGTAACCCGGTGCCACCACATTGGCGGTGATGCCCTTGCGGGCATTCTCCTGGGCGATGGACTTGGTAAACCCGATAATGCCGGCCTTGGCTGCGGCGTAGTTGGCCTGGCCCATCTGCCCTTTCTGGCCATTGATGGAGCTGATCTGAATAATTCGCCCGAAACCGCGGTCACGCATGCCATTAATCACGGCACGGGTCATGTTGAATGCGGAGGTCAGATTGGTGCGGATCACCGCGTCCCAGTCCTCGGCGGTCATTTTGTGCAATGTGCCATCCCGGGTAATGCCAGCATTGTTGACCAACACGTCCACCGGCCCGATGGATTCCTCGACCTCCGCGATACCCGTCTGGCAGGCATCAAAATCGCCCACATCCCACTTGCGAGCCGGAATGCCGGTTTCGTCGGTGAATGCCGCGGCCTTCTCGTCATTGCCCTGGTAAGTCACCACCGCCTTGTGTCCCGACTGGACCAGAGCCTGTGCAATCGCTGCGCCAATGCCCCGGGTGCCGCCGGTGATCAGTGCTACTCTCGCCATGGGATGCCTCCTTTTTAAAATGCTTCTCTCCGTCATCCTGACCATACCGACCCCCACGGGGCGGTGACCAGACGCAATGCAGCATTGGCATTTCAAATGCCGGGCGCGACGGGCACAATCTGCGCTTTCTGACCGAACCGCATCGGAGAGACATGAACGCGAGCGTCGATAATCGGGTGCGTGGGGTGCAGGCCGGCGGACAGCGGGGCCTGCTTCGCGGCAGCTTCAAGGGACTGGAAAAAGAAAGTCTGCGCGTCACCCCGGATGCCCGCGTATCCCAGCGTCCCCATCCCCGGGGCCTGGGATCCGCGCTTTGCCATCCACAGATCACCACGGACTATTCCGAAGCGCTGCTGGAATTCGTCACGCCGGCATTCCAGGACAGCGAAGATGCCCTCGCCCGTCTGCACGCGCTGCATCAGTACACCGCCCGGGTGATCGACGACGAAATCCTCTGGGCGACCAGCATGCCGTGCCTGACCGATGGCGACGCCAGCATCCCGATTGCCGACTATGGCCACTCCAACATCGGCCAGATGAAACATGTCTATCGACGCGGTCTGGACTGGCGTTATGGGCGTGCCATGCAGGCCATCGCCGGCATTCATTTCAATTATTCGTTCAGTGAGCCGTTCCTGCGGGCGGTTCAGGCCAGCGAAAATGACCGTCGCGAATTTGCCGCCTTTCGCTCGGATTTCTATTTTCGACTGATCCGCAATTTTCAGCGATACGGATGGTTGGTGCCTTTCCTCATGGGAGCCTCCCCGGCCATCTGCAAATCCTTCACCGGCGGGCAGAATCTGGACTTTGAGAGCTTCTCGCCACGAACCTTTTACACCCCCTACGGCACGTCACTGCGCATGAGTGACATTGGCTACAAAAACAACGCCCAGGCCGCGCTCAACATCAGCTACAACGATCTGGACTCCTACGTGAGCAGCCTTCGGCATGCCATAGAGACACCGGATCCGGAGTACGCTCGCATCGGCACCCAGGTCGCCGGCGAGTGGCGTCAGCTCAACACCAACGTCCTCCAGATCGAAAATGAGTACTACAGTTTCGTGCGCCCCAAGGCGGCTGCCCGCTCCGGCGAGCAACCCACCTGCGCGCTGCGCCGCGCCGGGGTGGAATACGTCGAGATCCGGGCCCTCGACCTGGATCCGTTCTCGCCCATTGGCATCACCCATGACCAGACGGATTTCCTGGAAGTGCTGCTGCTTTTCTGTCTGCTCTCGGACAGCCCGGCCATCGACGCCGCCGAGCAGAGCCGCATTAACGCCAACCAGGGCCTGGTGGCCCGCGCCGGCCGGGATCCCAGCCTGAAACTGCATCGGGCCGACGGCGAGCGGGTCGGTCTCAGAGACTGGGCGCGGGAGATCTTCGACGGCATGGCCGGGCCGGCCGAGCTGCTGGATGAAGTGCACGATCAGCACCACTACCGCCATATTCTCTCCCGGTACCGGGAGCGCATCGACGATGCGTCACTGACGCCCTCAGCCCGGGTGCTGGAGGTCATGGACCGCAACCACGAGGAGTTCGTGGAGTTTGGTCTGCGGGTCTCTGCCGATCATGCCGAAACCCTTCGTGACCAGCCGCTGGAGCCGACCATGGCCGCAACGCTGGCCGAGGAAGCCGCCGAGTCCCTGGCGGAGCAGGCTCGGCTGGAAGCCACGGACCAACCCCCCTTCGAGGCATTTCTGGCGGCCTACTTCGCCCAGAAGCCGACGTGCGGTAGTTGATTGGACCTCGCCAGAGCGGTTGACTGAATAGCGCCGCGACAGGGACGTCGTGGCTTGCCATCACAGGGATGGAGTTCATGCTCAGTCAATCACCATTTATTGCGATTGCCGCGTTCGCGGCCTCCAGCCTGGGGGTGGCGGCGCTCGCCGTTCTGGGTCCGGCGGCGATTCAGGGCTACCAGCGCCACATGAACGACGAGGTGGGCGGTCAGCTGCGGGCCCAGTTCATCAACATGCCGACTTCCCGACTGGTCATGGCGGCCTTCGTCAGTGCGGGTCTGGTCCTTATCGTCACCCTGCCACTTCTGCCCTGGCCCGTAGCGGTGAGTCTCGGACTCGCCAGTCTCGCCGCGCCGCGTCTACTGGTGGGGTTCATTCGCACCCGGCGCCAGCGCACCCTGATCCGTCAGCTGCCGGATGCCCTGCAGGCGCTGGCCGCCTCACTGCGGGCCGGCAGCAATCTGGGCCGCGGTTTCGAACTGGTTTCACAGCGGCAACCGCGTCCACTGGCGGAGGAGTTTGCCCTCATTATTCAGCGTCAGCGCCTGGGCGAAGATCTGGAACCGATACTCGATGATCTTCACCGTCGCATTCCCACCGAGGAGATCGCGCTTTTTCGAAGCGCCATTCTGATCACCCGCCAGGTTGGTGGTGACCTGGCCAGCATTCTCGACAGCCTGGGGGCGACCCTGCGGGAGCGCGCCGCGGTGGAGGATCGGGTACAGGCGCTAACGTCGATGGGTCGCATGCAGGGCCGGGTGATGGCGCTGCTGCCGGTGGGCATCGGCGCCATGCTGTATCTCCAGCAACCGGCCCTCATGAGTCAGCTTTTCACGACCCTGGCCGGTCAGGCGCTTCTGGGAGTGATTGGCGTGATGACCGGGGTCGCAACCCTCTGGATCCGTCGCATCGTCCGAATCGATGTCTGAAATCGGCGCAACGGCCATTGCGGGACTGCTCGGCTTCAGCGCGGCGCTGCTCGCGCTGAGTCTGGCGGACCTGCTCCGCCCCGGCCACTGGCAAAGTCGGGATACCTGGCGGGATCCCGCCCCGGCATTGTTCCGCTGGTTGCTCCCCATCGCCCGAACCCTCGCCGGTTACCGCGCCGTTACCCCCCACCGCGCCGCCGCGCTGCAAAAAGCACTCGACCGTGCCGGCGTCGGCTATGCGATTCTGCCCGCCGAACTGCAGGCCCTGCAGGCGCTGCTGGCCCTGGCCGCGGTGGTTCCGGGCCTGGGAGCGGCACACGGCCTCAATATGGCTGGCAGTCAGGCCGGAGCCCTCGTCCTGTCAGCCATCCTGCTGGGGGTTGTTTACCCCAAGCTCTGGCTGCACGAGCAGGCCCGGCGCCGTCAGCAGATTGTTGCCCGCGAGTTTCCCGCCCTGCTCGAGCTACTCACCCTGTCCATACGGGCCGGTCTGGGCTTCAGCGCGGCACTCAATCAGGCCATCCGCTTTTTGCCCCCGGGGCCATTGCGCCAGGAGTGCCAGCGACTCGGCCGGGAGATCCGCACCGGCTCCAGTCGCCATCAGGCACTGGAAGGGCTTGCCAACCGCACCGACCTGGCGGCGGTGAAAAGTTTTGTGGCCGCTCTGATCCAGGCCGACGAGACCGGCGCGGCCATTAGCGATGTGCTCGGTGAACAAGCGCGCCAACGCCGCCGGGAGCGCTTTGCCGCGGCGGAAAAGCGGGCCAACGAAGCGCCGGTGCGCATGCTGCTGCCACTGGTCACCCTGCTGTTCCCGGTGACGTTTCTCATCATCGGCTTCCCGATCGCCCTGCAATTCCTGAACCTCGGGGGTCTGCCGTGAGCTGGCGCCGGCTTAAGCGATTGACACTGGTGAGCACCCGGGAGCCCGGCCGGTCGCTCAAGGTTTACCGCGCCCGGTCTTTTCAAGACCGGCTGGTGGGGCTGCTGGGCACGAAACACCCCCCGGAAGCCAACGAGGCATTAATGCTCTCCCCGGCGGGCAGCGTTCACACCATCGGGATGCGCTACCCGCTGACCCTGGTTTATCTGGCCGCCGATTGGCGGGTCCTCGCCATTCATCCGGCGATACCCCCCGGGCGCGTCATCAGAGCACCCCGGGGAGCCGGCCACTGCCTGGAGATGAACCCCGCGCCGGTCTGGTGCCCGACCGCCGGTGAGCAGCTACAGGAGGCGATGACACCACCATGACACGCCGATCCCGTTTGATACCGCTGCTGCTGATTCTTTGCCTGAGTTTGACGGGCTGCGCCACCAACGGTCACTCCACCGGTGGCAATGCACGCACCGATGCGGTCATCGAAGATCTTGAAGCCGCTGACCGGGCCATGGGACGTGGAGATCTCGCCGAGGCCGAACGTCTTTACCGGGCCCTGATCAACGAGGCACCCGATCTGATTTCACCGCACTTCCAGCTTGGCGTTATTGCCTACCAGCAGCGACGCCTTGAAGACGCCCGACATGCCTTCGAAGCCGTCCGCGAGCGGGATCGAGGGCATGTCCTGGCGATCCACAACCTCGCCATCGTCCATCTTGAGGCGGCCCGGCAACTGCTGCTGGAGCACCAGCGACTGGCCCCCGTGAGTGCCCAGCGACCGACCCTGGTGGAGATTCGCCGTGCCCTTCATGAGCTGGGCGAGGACCACGCCGCGGCGCCCTGACCCGCGTGCATGGACTCCTCGCCGGTCTGCTGGCGATTCTCGCCCTGCCGCCGCTGGAACTGAGCCTCGCCGGACTGTTCTGGCTTGTCCCCTGGGTCATGGGGCTGGCCGGTCCCCTGACCCCTCGTCTGCTCCACACCCTGCCTTTGACCCTGGCCCCGGTGTTCTACGTCAGTGCCGTCGCGCTCACCGAAGCGCCATTGACCATCGCCGCCCTGCTGCTGGTTACCGTGGCCCCGTTCATGACCGCCGCCTGCCTCGCCGCGGACGGATCCGGGCGCAGCAGCGGCCTCCGCATCTTGTCGGCCATCGTCGTCCTGGTCCTGATGCTGCATGGGCTGCGGTATGCCGGGTCGCCGGTTTCCCTGACCCTGCCGGCGACGCCAGTGCCCGGCGTGGTCCGGATCGTCAACATCCTCGGCCTGCTCGGCTCGGATTTGGTGTTGGGCCTCCTCCAGGCCAGCACCGCCCTCGCCCTCAGGCATATCCTGAACGGTCGGGGTCTTCGCTCGGTGGCATCCAGCGGCCTTGCCAGTGGTTGTTTGCCGTTGATGGTATTGGCCGGTGCCCACGACGGTGCCACGCCCGCGCCCGCCAGCACCGATGCCTCCCCATCCATCCGGATTGCCCTCATGGAAACCCGCCTGAGTGGGCTGGAGCGCGACTGGGTGGCCGCCGACGGTGTCCTCGAGGACATCCTCCAGCGACAGGCCCACGGGCGGGATCAGGCGAAGGCGGCGGGGGCGGACTGGATTGTCTGGCCGGAGTCGGCGACACCCGGCTACCGTCAGCCGCCGGTGGCGGAGTGGCCAGAGCGCCCCGAGGCCGAATCACCGCAGCCCCAACCCCTGGAAATCCGTCACGGCTATATCTACAAGGGCCCGGGACAGCTCGGCAGTGTCGGCATCGCACGCTCCAGTGACGGATCCACTCAACGCGTCGAAAAGGTACGCCCACTGCCGTTCGCCGAGGATTATTTAACGCCCTCGACGGGCGAACCGCCGCTGGTCGACATTGACGGCGTCCGCGTCGCGATCCTGATCTGCTCCGATACACTGCGCCAGGGGACCGTCCAGCGGATCCGGCAGGCTGAGGCGCAGTTGATCGTTAACCTCAGCGGCACGGCCCTGGCGGCGGGACCCCGACTGGCGACCATCCATCGCTGGGCCACCCACCTGCAAGCCGCCAATGCCAACATTCCGGTGGTGGTGGCCGAGAACGGCCGGCCGGGTGACCTACTGCGGCCGGATGGGCGCCTGGAGGCCGCCAGCAATCCGGAGCCGATGCCGTTTCGCCTGGTGACAATGGCGGTGGACAGCCACCACCCGGAACACCGGTCGTTCATTACGGTGATCGCCGCGATTGGGGTGCTGGCAACACTATGGGGTGCCCTTCGGTGCCACCCGTCTGCCATCACCGGCCATACCGGCAACCGGATGGCGGGGCTGGCCGTCTTTTTGAGCCTGCCGCTGCTGTTCCTGGGCCCGCCGGATCGCACCTCAACCCCGGGTTGGCTCACGTCCGGATTCACTTACCAGGCGGTCACCTCGGCCTCGAACCCGGACGCGGGTGCCTTAGCGCTGGTCGCACGGCAATTCGGCGTACCCGCACACTGGCGGGATGTGCCCGAGGGTCGCACTGGCAGCCTTCGCTGGCTCTGCGAAACCGCGGGGGTCATCGCGGATGGCCGAGGGCCGGTGGCTGCGCCCGCGTATGGCTTGCTGCGGCAGGACGATCGGCTGTTGGCCGTGCGCAAGGAAGCGGCCGGCCATGCGGTGCGCTTCGATCCGTTCACTGGCGGATTCCACTCCGTCGATCCCGACTCCCCGATGATCCACTGGCTGCGGGCCGCTAGTCCCGATGAACACTGCCGCTCGGCAGGAATGATCCGCTAATGGACTGACGGTACTGGTGGCGTTGGAACCCCGCCGATAGCCTCATTCCCCACACAGGCAAAGGAGGTCATCCATGGCAGCAGAATCCCGGCTCCGGAACCGCCAGCTCGGGCAGGGCATGTCCGAGTACATCATCATCACCGCTTTGATCGCCGTCGCCGGCATCGGCATCTTCTCGGCATTTGGCGATACCATCGCTAACCAGGCGGCGGCCATGGCTCGGGAAATGGCCGGTCAGGACGGCAGCGAGCAGATCCAGCGCGCCGAGAGTGACTCGGACCGGGCCGCCAGCCGCGCCTCTCAGCAGACCACGCTGCAAAACTTCGATGCCCAGAACTAGGGATGATCGGGGACAGGTCCTGCCGGTCCTGCTGGCAGTGATCCTGATCACGGTTGTGACTCTGTTGGCGACCCACCGAATGAGTCAGGCGGTTCATCAGTCAACGGTTGTGGTCAACGCCGCTGATGGGGCCGCCTACAGCGCGGCGGTGTGGACGGCGCGGCGCATGAACCTGCTGGCCTACAGCAACCGCGCCATGGTGGCCAATCACATCGCCGTGGGACATCTGGTGGCCTACATCAGCTGGCTCCGCTACGCCGACAGCGCCATCGACCGAATTGCCCGGCTCGCCCGGTACTTGCCCGGCGTGGGCACCGCGGTGGCTCAGGGCCGTGAAGTGGCCCGCCGGGCGCGGATACTGGCCGCCACCACCAGCGGCGTCATGATTCGCGGCCTTGATGGGCTGAATGCGCTGTATGCCACCGCCCAGCTGGACCTGCGCCGGGAAATCATGCCCTGGCACCTCAACACCATCATGCGGGAAGTCGCCACCGGGTATGGCTCCGAACTCGACGTCAATCGCATGAGTCACCTGAATCGAATCCCCTCACCCTACCGGCAGGCCGCGCAGGGGCTGCTCGGCGGATGGGCCGTGAACATGGCGCGCCACGTCACCGGTGATCGGCCCGGCCGTGACGACCGCTACTTCTCCCGAATTCTGAGCGAGACCATTGACCATGACTCGGATCTTTCCCGCTGGATTCGGGGCCGGGAAAGCACCGGGTCTCCCCGCTTCGGCACCGGCGGTCGAACCTGGTCGAGCCGCATTCCGCTGCTGATCCGGTTTCGAAAGCAGGGGCCCACCAACCGGGCCGACAACCCATCCGCCGGGGGCTGGCGGTCAGCCGACCGGCTGCAGTATGGGGAGTACAACGTGACGAAGCTGCGCTGGGGGAGCTGGCGCACCCTGGCGAGCGGCCAGGCCGACGCCCGGGAACTCGCGGGGGGTTACCGCGGAATTCGGCGTTATCAACGGCTTTCGGAGGGCATTCGGGAAAACCGCGCTTTCCGTATTCCGGCGCTGGTCAGCACGGGGTCTCCGGCGGAGACTGACGGCCGGGATAATCATCATCATCTCAGCACCGCCGAGGTGCGCTACCAGCTGCCGGAGGCCTGCCGCGGCGCTCGTCAATGCCCGCGTCAGAGTGACCTTGCCAGTCTTTTCAATCCCTACTGGCAGGCGCGACTGGTGAATGCGGCGGAGTTGTCGCTGTGACCCGGCCGAGGAACCAACGCCGGTGCGCCTGCCAGTGCGGCAGTGCATTCACCGAAGTGATCCTGGGCCTGCTGGTACTGATCCCGGCATTCTGGGCCGTCGACCACCTCGGCCGGCTCGCCGAGATCCAGCGGGACACCACTCTGGGCGCGCGCTATGCAGTCTGGGAGGGCCTTACAACTCCACCAGGACAACCGGTCAGGAGCAGCGTCGTCACGGAGCTGCGCGACCGGATCCATGGTGATGTTCGCGCACCGGTGGTGCCCGTCGAGACCATCGAGCAGGACGGCTACAGCCGTAATGCTCTGCGAGAGGGCGGCCGGAGGCCGCTGGTGACTGACACCGAGGCAGCAGGCATTCAGGCGCGTTATCCAGGCCATGAAGAGACGGGCGGCCTGAGCGACGATGGACCAGGTGCTGCCCTACTGGCACAGGGCCGATTCATGCCCACGGGCGTGGGGCTGGCCGGACTGTCCTCGGACATGCTGGGGTTGGCGGACTCGCCGCTCATCGTTCACGAACAGAGCGTCACGCTTTCCCTCGAGGAGGCGCCCCGGGACACGGACACGGGTGACTCCGCCCCGCAAATCACCGCTTCAGCAGCGCTGCTCACCGGAACGTGGGCAGCCCGATCCAACCGCGAATACCAGCGCCGGGCCAACCGGATTGTTGCAAGCCGGCCGGTGGATGTCTTCACCCGGCCGGCTCGATTCATCGGACGTTTTCCAGTCTTCAGGGAGGGAAGATATGCCGCAGGCACCGACTTTGTACCGCCATCCGTCGTTCACTGATCGGGTTTCGTCACCACTGATTGCCGGCCTGGTGCTGTTGGTGGGACTGTCCCTGCCGTCCAGCGCCAATGCATCCGATGCCTGCACGGTGCTAACGGCCGGCAATCACCGGCCGTCCGACGCGGCACTGGTGATGGACACCGAAGTGGCCGAATTCAATGGCCTGGAGATCTGCTTTCAGGCCTACGAGACCGAGCTGGCACCCCGAGACGTAATAAGCCATTACCGCAACCTCTGGTCGGATCGAAGCGGGGTGCTGGATGAATGGCAGCCCGAATCCGGTCAAAGGCAGCTGTCACTCAGATCGCTGGAACGAAGCGTCCAGGTGACGGCTTTTTCCAGTGGCCGTGGCAGTGCCGTTCAACTCTCGGAGATCCAGATGCCGCCCGCGGGAACTGAGCCAGCCATCGCTCCGGAAGTCCGCATCCCCGGACTCGAACCCATTCAGGATCTTCGTCACGAGGAAGCGCGCACGATATCCCTGATCTCGCAACGCCCCCCCGCCGTCGCCCTTGCCCGTATCACGGACTGGCTGCAGATGCAGGGCTATGAGTCCCGCCCCGTCCCGTCCGATCTGCCTTCGCCGGATCGACCCATGAAAACCCGGTTATTTGAGGGCCAGCCGGGTGACCCACGCCTTTATGTCGCGGTGGATCATGAAGCTCAGGGCAGTCAGGCCCATATTCTTTTTCTGCCCGGCCAGTAAGGGGATCAATCCATGAGCACCGCAGAGTATCTGGCGATCGCCGCCGGACTGGTGGTCGTCTGGCAGGGCGCGGACGCCGTGATCGCGATGCTTTCCCTTCGCGAAGAACGTCTGCTGTGGACCTTTTCGCTGCCTCTCTAAGGGGATCGGTGTGAGATGAACCCGATTGTTCGCGGACTCCTCCTGGGGGCGGGGGCATTGATGGCCGGCGGGGCGGGAACCTTTCTCGCCGACCGGCACCTGGCCGAGCAGACCGCCGCCATCGAATCCTCCCTGCGCGCCGATCACCAGGCCCGGCCGGTTCTGGTGGCCAATCAGCCCCTGATGCAGGGGGACCGACTGGATGCCCAGCGCGTGGCGCTGCGCGAGGTGCCGGTCAACTACCTGCATGCCGCCGCGATCACCGAGGATCAGTGGCCGGACTACGCAGGAGCGCTGCTTCGGGCGCCGGTGGAACCGGGAGAGCCGTTGCTACCCAGTCATCTCGAGCATGACCAGACAACCCGACTGGCGGAGCTGATCACCCCGGGTGACCGCGCGATCACCCTGCCGCTGTCCGGGGCATCCACCCTCAACACCCTGCTCAACCCGGCGGATCGGGTGGATTTGATGATCACATGGCGGACTGAGGGAGAGCGCCAGACCGCGCCGCTGCTCTCGGATGTGCCGATTATTGCCATCGGCGATGACCTGGGCGGCAACGACCCCCACGGCGGATTCGGCAGTGCCTCCTACCGGGATATTACCGTCGCGGTCTCCCCCGAGAACGCCGCCAGGATCACCCAGGCTCAAACCATGGGAGAAATTCACGTGGCACTGCGTGGCACCGACGACCATGGCCCGATCGATCCGTTTTTGGTGGACGCTAGGTCGATTTTCAGCGAGGACCGCGCCGATGCCGACCGAACCCCCGGTGTGGAGGTGATCATTGGAGGTCGACGATGAGAGAACACGGCCGGGTCAGAGGCCGGATACTGGGTCTGCTGTTGTTCTTCATGGCGGGAATCCTGCCGGTGCAGTCCGCCGGTGTGGTGGAGGTCCCGGTGGGGCGCTCGCACATCGTCGAGGCAGATGATATCGAGCGAGTGGCGATCGCCAGCGGCGAGGTGGCGGCCGTGGAGGTGATTGAGGCCCGCAGCGAAGTGCTGATATTCGGTCGCTCGCCGGGGCACACGGATCTGGTGATCTGGCATGGCAATGGACAGCGAAGTGTCTACCCGATTCATGTCCATGCCCCCGGCGCCGGCACCGACAAGGCCACCGTGCAGCATCTGGTCAGCCTGATCGACGGGGTCACCATGAACGCTGTCGAGGACCACCTGATCCTGACCGGAACACCGGAGTCGCCCCAGGATGCCGCCCGGCTGCAACGCCTTTTGACCCTTTATCCGGACATTCGCAACTTTTCCGCGGACTTTGATGCCCCCCCGCCGAAAACCGTTCGGCTGGAGGCCCGTTTTGTCGAGCTCAGTCGCTCGAAGCTTGAGCAGATCGGCGTCGACTGGAGTCCCCGGTCTCCCGCCGTCAGCTTCGCCTGGGCCTCGGATCTGCGGACCAACGACGTCTTCCGCGGCGATTTCGGTGGCTTCCTCCCGGCGGACCAGTTGCCGCTGGATATCGGCCAGGCCAACAGTTATCTCGGGGTCGGCCTCAACCTCAACGCCATGATCGACCTGCTGGGCGAGTCCGGCGAGGCGCGGGTGATTGCCGAGCCCATGCTTTCGACACTGAGTGGCTCCAGCGCCCAGTTTCAGGCCGGTGGAGAAGTCCCCATTCCGATCCAGGGCGACGACGGCGCGACCACGGTGTCTTTCAGGGACTACGGCATCCTGCTGCGGGTGGAACCGGCCGTGATGGCTGACAACCAGATCCGCACCCGGGTGGAAGTGGAAATCAGCGATGTGGACGAATCCGTCACCGTCATGGGCATCCCCGGCTTCTCGGTCCGTCAGGCCAACACCGAAATGCGTGGCCCCAGCGGTGAAGCCATGCTCATTGCCGGTCTCATCGACGGTCGGCAGTCCGAGGCGGTTAGTCAGGTCCCCGGCCTCGGCGATCTGCCCGTTATCGGTGAGCTGTTCCGGTCCCGGCGCTTCCAGAGCGATGAAACCGAACTGGTGGTGGTGATCACGCCCTATCTTCAGGAAGAAGCGCCGCCGGCGCCGGTATCGGTCGCCACGCCCTCACCCGCAGAACCCACACCCTCCGGGGTTCGGGAAACCGCTGAAATCGAGCCATTCACCCCGGACGCCGGTCATCAACCATTGCCCCTGGAGTTACCGCCGTAATGACGCCGCTGACGCTATCCATCACCACCCAATCCGGCCAATTCGAGCAGACCGTGCCGCCGGACAGCCGGCAGGTGATTGGCCGCAGTCGCTACTGCGACATCCCGATCCGGCCATCGCAGATGGCGCGCCGGCACGCCGAGATTCGCTACGACGCCCAGGGGCTCTGGCTGCGTGCCCTGAGCGCCCGCCATCCCCTCCTCCACGACGGCGAGCCGGTCCGGGAAGTCGGCCCCCTGGCCCCCGGCGACCCGGTGGAGCTCGCCGATGTGGTACTGCAACGGCCCGCGTCCGATCCGGTGGACCCCTCCGCGCTGGTGGAGGAGGCAGCCATTGCCGACGAACCGGAGGCACCCGCGGCCCCCGTGATCGGACCGGCCCTGGCCCGGCAATTCCAGGAGGCAATCAGTCAGCGCCTGGATCTCTATCAACGGGACGTGCTGGAAACGCTTTCAACGGAGCGCCTCCGTGAGGAGGCTCAGGCGACCGCCTGGGCGCTGCTCAATGAGGGCGCGCTTGAGCTGCCGCCGAACATCGCCGCCGAGGAAGCCGTGCAGGCGGTGGTGGCCGAGACGGTCGGGCTCGGCCCCATCGAGCCCTTGCTGGCCGATAACGACGTCAGCGAAATCATGGTGAACGGACCGGACAGGATTTACGTGGAGCGTCATGGGCGACTGGAGCTGACGCCCCTGCGCTTCAGCTCGTCGGCTTCGCTGTTCGGGATTCTCGATCGCATCGTCTCGCCACTGGGGCGCCGTCTGGACGAGGGGTCACCGCTGGTGGACGGCCGCCTGCCGGATGGTTCCCGGGTGAATGCGATTATTCCGCCCCTGGCACTCGGGGGAGCAACATTGACCATCCGCCGATTTCCCGAGCGGCATCTGACACTCAAGGACCTGGTGAAAGCCGGCGCGTTGAGTGATTCCATGGCGCAATTTCTGCAGATCTGCATCGAACAGCGTCGCAACATCATCATTGCTGGCGGGACCGGGACCGGCAAAACCACAGTGCTCAACGCGCTGTCGGGTTTTATCGCTGAAGGTGAGCGCATTGTCACCATCGAGGATTCGGCAGAACTCCGGCTCCAGCAGGATCATGTGGTCGCTCTGGAATCCCGTCCCGCCAACATCGAGGGCAGTGGCGAAATCACCATTCGGGACCTGGTCAGAAACGCCCTGCGGATGCGACCGGACCGCATTCTGGTGGGTGAGTGCCGGGGCGGCGAGGCCCTGGACATGCTGCAGGCCATGAACACCGGCCATGACGGTTCACTTACCACCGCCCATGCCAATTCACCGCGGGATGCGGTCGCCAGGCTGGAGGTCATGACCATGATGGCGGGCTTCGACCTGCCGGTCCGGGCCATCCGGGAGCAGATCAGTTCCGCGGTGGATATCATCGTGCAGCTGACTCGGTTCGGCGATGGCGCCCGCCGCATCACGAAGATCACCGAGGTGGATGGCATGGAGGGCGAGCGGATACTGCTCAATGATCTATTCGTCTACCACGCGGCCGGCGGAAGGGGGAGTCGGGTCGCCGGTCACCATGCTCCCACCGGGCTGATCCCGTCCTTCATCCAGCAGGACAGCCACGACGGCGGTGGCGCGGACCTCGGTCTTTTTCAGGCGCCGACGGACGCCCGATTACATGAAACCGAGTTCCAGGCGGGCGCGCTCTGACATGCGGTCCTGGGTCCAGGGCGGATCCCAGGTGAGCTCCACCTCCGCCGCCTGGACACCGATGACGTCTTCAACGGCGGCCTTGACCATGATGGGCATCTGGCCGGCCACCGGACAGGCGGGTGACGTCAGGGTCATCAGGACATCCACGAACCCTTCTTCGTCCACGTCGATTTCGTAAATGAGGCCGAGTTCGTACACATCCACCGGAAGCTCCGGGTCATAGACCTTTTTCAGCGCCTCCACGATGCCGGCCCGGAGTGCGGCGGGATCAGCGGTTTCTGCCATGGCTATTCCGTCGAGACCTCAGGCTGATTCTGGAGTGCCGCCTGCAGGGTGTGCCAGGGCAGCGTCGCGCATTTCACCCGCATCGGATAGTCCCTGACGCCGGCGAGAACTGCCAGCTTGCCCAAATCCGGATCGGAATCGGTGGCCTCCTCAGTGACCAGTCGGTGGAACTGATCAAACAGTGTCCGGGCTTCCTCAACGGTTTTGCCGCGCAGGCACTCGGTCAGAATGGACGCCGAGGCCATGGATATGGCGCAACCCGTGCCTTGGAAACCGATGTCCTGAATCATCCCGTTGTCGTCCACCCGCAGTTCGAGTCTCAGGCTGTCACCGCATAACGGATTGTGGCCATCGGCGCCGTGGCTATGCGGATCCACCGCCCGGAAATTCCGCGGGTGCTTGTTGTGATCCAGGATGACCTCCTGGTACAGGGCCCGCAGATCTGACATGGCTAACCGAAGAGCTCGTTGACCTTTCGCAGACCCGCCACCAGCTGGTCCACATCGGCTCGGTCGTTGTACAGGCCGAAGGAAGCGCGCACGGTGGCCGGCACCCCGAATCGCTGCATCAACGGCTGGGTGCAGTGATGGCCCGCCCGCACCGCCACGCCTTCCATGTCCAGGATGGTGCCGATGTCGTGGGGATGGGCATGGTCCATCACGAACGAGATAACGCCGGCCTTGTCCGGTGCCGTGCCGATCACCCGCAACCCGTTGATTTCCTTGATCGCCTCGTTGGCGTACTCCAGCAATCCCACTTCGTGGTCGAGGATGCGGTTCCGCCCAATGCCCATCATGTACTCAAGGCCCGCGCCCAGAGCGATAACCCCGGCGATATTCGGCGTGCCCGCCTCGAAGCGCTGGGGCGGCTCGGCGTATTCGGTTTTCTCGAAGGTGACGGTGCGGATCATGTCACCGCCGCCCTGGTAGGGCGGCATGGCCTCAAGGTGCTCCAGACGACCCCACAGCACCCCGGCGCCGCTGGGCCCATAGGTCTTGTGGGCGGAAAAGCAGTAGAAGTCCGCACCCAGCGCCTGCATGTCGACGGTCATGTGCGGCGCTGACTGGGCGCCATCCACCAGCACCGGGATGCCCCGCTCCCGGGCCAGGGCGGTGATGGCTTCCACCGGGTTGATGGTTCCCAGGGTGTTGGATACATGGACAACGCTGATAAAGCGGGTGCGATCGCTGATGCGCTCCCGCAGGGCGTCCATGTCCAGTTGGCCGTCATCGAGCACCGGGGCCACCACCAGCCGCGCGCCGGTGACCTCGGTGATCATCTGCCACGGGACGATATTGGCATGGTGCTCCATGCCGGTGATTAGAACCTCGTCCCCAGGCCCCAACATCGGCCGCACAAAGGACTGAGCCACCAGGTTGATCGCCTCGGTGGCGCCCCGAACGAACACCACCTCGCGTTCGCTATCGGCGTTGAGGAACTGCCGGACGATTTCCCGCACGCCCTCGTAGGCCTGAGTGGACTGCTGGGAGAGCTGGTAAACGCCGCGATGGATGTTGGCGTAGTAACGCTCGTAGCACCCTCGCTCAGCGTCGATCACCGCCTGGGGCTTCTGGGCGCTCGCCGCGCTGTCCAGAAAAGCTAGCCGATGGCCGTTCATCGGCTGCTGGAGCACGGGGAAGTCACCCCGCAGCTGCTGGACGTCCAGCGGCTCGGCGTTCACTGGATCTGGCTCGACGCTCACTCTCAAAGGATATCTCCAATATCGTCATCCTCGACGCCAAGCCGGCGCATGAGGACTTTGCGGACGTGGTCTCGAACCCCGCTCACCCGGAACATGTCCACGATCTCGCCGGCGAAGGCCAGGGTCAACATGCCCTGCGCCCCGGCCGCATCGATACCCCGGGTGCGCAGGTAGAAATACGCTTCCTGATCGAGTTCGCCCACCGTTGAACCGTGGGTGCACTTCACGTCATCCGCGTAGATCTCGAGCCGCGGATTGGAGTGGGCCAGCGACCGCTTGCCCAGCACCAGGTTGCGGTTTTCCTGCACGGCATCGGTCTTCTGGGCCCCCTCGAACACCTTCACCAGGCCATCAAAAATGGTCTCGGAGCGTCCCTGGAGAATCCCCTTGAAGCGCTGCCGGCTATAGCAGTTGGGCACCCGGTGGTTGAACCAATTGTGGAAATCGGTGAACTGCCGGCCCTCGGTGAGATAGATGCCGTTGCAGTCGATTTCGCCATGCTCGCCTTCCAGGTCGGCGATCAGATCGAGGCGGGCCAGCCGCCCCCCGTCACCCACGAATGCGCCCCGCAGCGAGGCCTCGGCCTGGGCCGTCAAATTGACCGTGCCAATGTTGATGGTGGCGATCCCGTCTTCCTGCAAGCGGCTGTAGTCGAGGATGGTGCGCTCCCCGGCAAACAGCTCACTGACCGGGCAAACCATGGCACCGGTTTGCGCATCGCCGATGAACCGCTCGACAACGCGGACCTCCGAACCATTTTCGGCGTCCACCAGGACCCGCGGATAGATGGCCCGGCCGTCCGCCTCGGGGGTGGTGATGTGGGTGATCGCCAACGGCTTCTCGATGAGCGAGCCGGCGGCCACATGCACATACGCCCCGTCGGCGAAAAAGGCGGTGTTCAGCGCCGCGAACGGATGCCAGTGGATGTCGGCCCGACTGGCGAGCCGGTCGGTGAGATGGGTCGGGGCGCTGTCTCCATATTCACTGAACGGCGCCACGGTGAGGCCCGCTGCCAGCCCCTCCAGATCGGAGAGGGCCGATGAGAACTGGCCATCCACAAACACCAGCCGATGGCACTCGCCCAGGTCACCCAGCCGCTCGATCAGCTCGGCCGGCGCGGTGCCCTGCCCCTCGGCCACCGGGAAATGGTGCTCAGTGACCGGGCGCAGGTTGGTCTTTCGCCAGGCCTCTTCACGGGGACCGGGGAAGCCACGGGCTTCAAACGCATCAATCCCGCGCCGGTTCAGATCCGCCAGCCAGCGCGCCGAGGCGGCCGGTGCCGACTCGAAGCCTTCCAGATAGGTGCTCTTTTCTTTCGCAACCGCTTGCATTGGTCCGATTCCTCCCGGGCCTCAGGCCGCGTTTTCCTCAAAGCCTTCGTAACCCTGGCTCTCGAGCTCATGGGCCAGCTCTTTGCCACCGGTCTTGACGATCCGACCATTCATGAGGACATGCACCACGTCCGGCACGATGTACTGCAGCAGCCGCTGGTAATGGGTGATCACCAGAAAGGAGCGGTCATCGCTGCGCATGGCGTTGACACCATCCGAGACGGTTCTCAAAGCATCGATGTCGAGGCCGGAGTCGGTCTCGTCGAGAATACCGATCTTCGGCTCCAGCACCGACATGTGGAAGATTTCGTTGCGCTTTTTCTCACCGCCGGAGAATCCCTCGTTCACCGGGCGCTGCAGCAGGCCTTCGTCAAGCTTGACCCGCCGGGCGCGCTCGCGCACCAGCTCCAGAAACTCCATGGCGTCAATTTCGTCATGGCCGTGGTGCTTGCGGATGGCGTTCACCGCGGCTTTCAGAAAATAGGTGTTGGACACCCCGGGAATCTCCACCGGGTACTGAAACCCCAGGAACACGCCCTCGCGGGCCCGCTCCTCGGGATCCATCTCGAGCAGGTCCTGGCCATTGAACAGCACTTCGCCCTCGGTGATTTCGTAGGCTTCATCGCCCACCAGCGCTTTCGCCAGCGTGCTCTTGCCGCCACCGTTGGGACCCATGATGGCGTGAACCTTGCCCGGCTCGATGGTGAGATCCAACCCTTTGAGGATCTCATTGCCCTCCACATTGACGTGGAGATTGCGGATTTCCAGCAGTGCCATGTCTGACTCCTGAATTGGTTTTTTCAAAAATTCTTTTCACGGAGCGGGCTACACCCGCTCCGGGTCGTTGGTCCGCGGGAACCGGTCGGCGATGATCAGCCGACGGAATCCTCCAGAGTGATCTCCAGAAGCTTCTGCGCCTCCACGGCAAACTCCATGGGCAGCTCCCGGAAGACTTCCTTGCAGAAGCCGTTGACGATCAGCGAGACCGCGTCTTCCTCGGCAATACCGCGGGAGAGGCAATAGAGGATCTGGTCCTCACCAATTTTCGAGGTGGTGGCCTCATGCTCCAGCTGGGCGGTGGTGTTGTTCACGTCCAGATAGGGGAACGTGTGTGCACCACACTCCGAGCCCATCAGCATGGAGTCGCACTGGGAGTAGTTGCGCGCATTGGACGCGGTGGGAGCAATCCGCACCAGGCCCCGGTACACCTGCTGACCCTCCTGGGCGGAAATGCCCTTGGAGACGATGGTGCTGCGGGTGTTCTTGCCCAGATGAATCATCTTGGTGCCGGTATCCGCCTGCTGACGAAGCCGCGTCACGGCCACGCTGTAGAACTCGCCCACGGAGTTGTCACCGCGCATCACCACGCTCGGGTATTTCCAGGTGATCGCCGAGCCGGTCTCCACCTGGGTCCAGGAGATCTTGGAGTTATCTCCCTCACAGACTCCCCGCTTGGTCACGAAGTTGTAAATGCCGCCCTTGCCTTCGGCATTCCCCGGGTACCAGTTCTGAACCGTGGAATACTTGATCTCGGCGTTGTCCAGCGCCACCAGCTCCACCACGGCGGCGTGCAGCTGATTCTCGTCCCGCATGGGCGCCGTGCATCCCTCGAGGTACGAGACATAACTGCTGTCCTCGGCGATGATCAGCGTCCGCTCGAACTGACCCGTGTTCGCGGCATTGATCCGGAAGTAGGTGGACAGCTCCATGGGGCAGCGAACGCCCTTGGGGATGTAGACGAATGAGCCGTCGGTAAAGACCGCCGAGTTCAGCGCCGCAAAGAAGTTGTCGTTGCGCGGGATCACCGTGCCCAGGTACTTCTTCACGAGTTCCGGATGGTCTTGGATGGCTTCGGACATGGAACAGAAGATGATGCCCTGCTCGGCCAGTTTGTCCTTATAGGAGGTGGCCACCGATACAGAGTCGAACACCGCGTCCACCGCCACCCCGGCCAGCATTTCCTGCTCGTGGAGCGGAATGCCCAGCTTGTCGTAGGTGGCCTTGATCTCCGGATCGATGTCATCAAGGCTCTCCGGGCGATCCGCATCCGACTTCGGTGCGGAGAAATAGGAAATCGCCTGGAAGTCGATCGGGTCGTAGTGGACGTACTGCCAGTCCGGCTCCGGCATTGTCAGCCAGTTCCGGTAGGCCTCCAGCCGCCACTCGAGCATCCACTCCGGCTCGTTCTTCTTGGCCGAGATGAAACGAATGACATCTTCGTTAAGACCCGGCTCCACCGTATCCTGCTCGATATCGGTGACGAAACCGGCTTCATAACCCTTGTTGGTAAAACGCTCGATGGTCTCGGTGCTAGCGGACATAACGCACTCCGGTAAACTCCAGGGTGTGGGACTGACCGATGGACTCCGCCGGGTTGGCGTGGGTCATTTCGGCCAGACTGATCTCGGAGAGCGCCTTGAGCACCACATCATTGATTTGGTGCCAGACGCCACTCACATGGCAGTTTTCGCCGTACTGACAGGCCGACTGGCCCTCTTCGATGCAGTCGGTCAGGGCAATCGGCCCTTCCAGTACGGTGATGATCTCGGCAACCGAGATATCCTCGGGACGGCGAGCCAGGCCATAGCCGCCTTTGGCGCCGCGATAGGAAACCAGAATCCCCCGACGGGCGAGGTGCTTGAGGATCTTGCTGACCACCGGCTGCGGCAAGCCCCGTGAGGCCGCCAGTGAAGCCGCGTTAAACCGCGCCTCCGGCTCCCGCGCCATGAGCGCCAGGATGCCTACACCGTAGTCTGTTTCCCGGTTCAACCTGATCATGGTTGGAGATCATACCGGAAACAGGACCGCTTTGGTACATTTTAAACTAGAAAATTTCAGCGAAGGTCTTCGTCGGCGCTACCGGGGTCTTCCTCGCCGGCCACGGAATACCAGTCAGCGCTGGCGGCACCGGGTTCCGAGTGCCGGCTCTCCCCGGGCACCCGCCGCCCGGAGGCGCCCGCCGCCAGGGCACTGATTCTTGCCCAGTCGCCTGCGGCAACGGCATCCGGCGGCGCCAGCCAGGTCCCGCCAACGCACAGCACATTGGGAAGCTGCAGATAGTCCAGGTAATTCCGGGGGCTGATTCCGCCGGTGGGACAGAAGCGCGCCGCGGGAAAAGGCCCGCCCAGGGCTTTCACGGCGGCAATGCCCCCGTTCACCTCCGCCGGAAAAAATTTCAGATGCGTGATCTCAGCCTCCGCGGCTCTCATGAGCTCGGACGGCGTTGCCACCCCTGGCAACAAGGGCAGATCGGCGGCGTCGGCGGCTACCGCGAGGCGATCCGTGAGTCCGGGGCTGACCAGAAATCGGGCGCCGGCATCGGCGGCGGATCGCGCCTGGTCCGCCTGGGTAAACGTCCCCACCCCCAGCAGCGCGTCCGGCACCTGCCGGGCAATGGCCTCCACCGCTTCCAACGCGACGGGGGTGCGCAGCGTGACCTCCAGCACCGGCAGACCGCCGGCCACCAGCGCTTCCGCCAGGGGCACCGCATGGTCCGGTTCCTCGATGGCCAGCACCGGAATCACCGGCGCCCGGCCCAGAACAAAACCCATGGACAGTTGACCCGTCATGGCTTCGCGCCCCCGTGGCTGGAAATCGCCTCACCCGCGGTTGCCGCGGTGGCCACGCCGGGCATGAAGGTGATCGCTCCGGTCTCGGCGCCGCTGGCAACCGCCCGGAAGTTGGCGAACATCTCCCGGCCCATGCCGTGCTGGGGCTCGGAGACACCCCCGATGGATTCCCGACGCGACCATTCCTCCTCGGGGACCTGCGCCTGCAACTCGCCGCGCTCGGCATCCAGGCGAATGACATCGCCCTCGCGAATGCGGCCGATGGGCCCGCCTGCCACCCACTCCGGCGTGACATGAATCGCCGCCGGGACTTTGCCAGACGCCCCGGACATCCGGCCGTCGGTCACCAGCGCCACCTGCTGGCCCCGCCCCTGCAGAACGCCCAGCTCCGGGGTGAGCTTGTGCAACTCGGGCATGCCATTGGCCCGAGGACCCTGACCACGGACCACGCAGACAAAGTCGCCTTCCAGCTCACCGGCCCGGAAGGCGGCCAGCACCGCCTGCTGATCGCTGAACACCCGCGCCGGCGCCTCCACCACCCGATGCTCGGGCTTGACCGCCGAGACCTTGATCACGGCACGGCCGAGATTGCCATCCAGCACCCGCAGCCCGCCGTCGCTGGCAAACGGGGCGTCCACCGGGCGAATCACACTGTCGTCCCCCGCCGTGGCGGGAGCGGGCTGCCAGCGCACGCCGCCATCGGCCAGCGCGGGCTCTTCGCTGTATGCCCTCAGGCCGCGGCCGGCCACGGTCAGGACCTCGTCATGCAGCAGCCCGGCATCCAGCAGCTCGCGAACCAGGAACCCCATGCCGCCGGCGGCATGAAAGTGGTTCACGTCCGCCGAGCCATTGGGATAAATGCGGGTGAGCAGCGGTACCACCGACGACAGGGCATCGAAGTCATCCCAGGTGAGTCGAAGCCCGGCGGCGCGGGCGATGGCGATCAGATGAATGGTGTGATTGGTGGACCCGCCGGTGGCCAACAATCCGACAATGCCGTTAACGATGGCCCGCTCATCGATCACTCGGCCCACCGGCGCGAAGGCCTCGCGGTCCGCCAGGATCTCCATGACCCGGTGACCCGCGGCGATGGTCAGCGCGTCCCTCAACGGGGTGTTGGGGTTCACGAACGCCGCACCGGGCAGGTGCAGGCCCATCACCTCCATGAGCATCTGGTTGCTGTTCGCCGTGCCATAGAAAGTGCAGGTCCCAGGGCCATGATAGGACTGGGCTTCGGACTCGAGCAGCGCCTCCCGGCCCACTTTGCCCTCGGCGTAAAGGCCGCGAATGCGCGCTTTCTCATCATTGGGGATGCCGGTGGTCATGGGCCCGGCGGGCACGAAAATGAACGGCAGATGACCGAAGTGCAGCGCGCCGATTAACAGCCCGGGGACGATCTTGTCGCAAACCCCCAGACAGAGCCCGGCATCAAAGGTGTTGTGGGAAAGCGCCACCCCGGTGGCCATGGCAATGACATCACGACTGAACAGCGACAGCTCCATCCCCGGCTGCCCCTGGGTGACCCCATCGCACATGGCGGGCACGCCGCCGGCAAACTGAGCGGTGCCGCCGGCTTCACGGACCGCCTGCTTGAGAAGCGCCGGTAAACGCTCCAGG
>Ga0207421_10001573_pt1 | contig 29090 bp, 27 predicted proteins | sample SodLakKL_010_SED_4_FD_187542 | JGI IMG/M metagenome (GOLD analysis project Ga0207421, IMG submission 187542) | Alkaline sediment microbial communities from Lake Tanatar, Kulunda Steppe, Russia - 8KL_010_SED (SPAdes) (version 2) | ecosystem: Environmental > Aquatic > Non-marine Saline and...
TTTTCTTTCAAACTCCCGGTATGAATTATACCACGCAGCTTCTTCCGGGGAAATTGCATTTTCTATTATTTTTTCCATTGCCGAAGCTACTTTTTCCGCCCACCTGACATCGGAAGCATAGTTTTTATTCATAGCAGCCAGGGTAGGGCCATGGTAGTACTCGCCACCGGCCTTTAAATAATTTTCCTTGATTCTTTTGCCTACATAATTGATAGAATGTTCCCTGCTTATAAAATCCAAAGCATAGGTATAAGGATCATGGTCAAAAGCAGACCATCCAAAATAATTATTCTTTTCCCTGGCCAGCCGGGAAGTTCCCCACCCTGTCTCATTAGCACAGATTCCCGCTGCAGCTACAGCATTTAACCCTTCTTCCCGTTCCATTTCCACAAAATCTTCCCCGGCTCCTTTTAAAGCCCCCCCAGCATATTTTCCAAATGACTTTTCCAGCATTTCTCCAGTGAAGCCGCTGGGCCGGGTTATATCAAAATTTACCCCCTGTTCTTTAATAATAACTTCCCGGTACATTTCTTTTCTTAAATCCAGTATTTCTTCCAGGTAAGTAATTTGTTCTTCCATGTTGTTGATTTCTTCGTGCTGCCTGTAAAGATCCTTTAATAACCTGTCATTCTTTTCCTGATAATTTTCCAGAACTTTTTTGTTTTGCATGTTCTCCGACCAGCTAAGCCAGGCCATTACTATAATTAAAGTTGTTGAATATAAAAGCAACACGTAAAACAAAAGATTATGTCCGGACAGGCTATTTCCTTTCCCAAACATAATCGTTCACCTCTCCCGCTTTGTTAATTAGAAATACGTAATTTATTATGGAACCCTGGAAGATAAAATATACATATTATTAAATAAATTAAAAAAACAAATGTAGCAGGATTTAAAGTAAAGCAGTAAAACCCATTTTTTTAGGCTTAACAGTGGACAATAACAGTAACAAAAGTACAAAAAAAAGGGCCCTGTAGCCCCGGACCCTATAATAATATTTGTAGGAGGTTAGGTGTTTCGAAATCATTCTACTAAATCCAACAATCTTAATCCAACAACTGATTAATATATTCCCTTTAATATATCAAACTGCTAAAATGTTTATTCTACAATCAACCTTACTTTCCTGCCTATTCTGAATATTTTTTATTATTTTTTTATTTTGTCTTTAACCCGGAGGAGAAAATTAATAATAAAAAACTGCCCGGGGGTTAATAATAGGAATGTAAGGGGTTTATAATGGCCAAGCGCAGAAGGCAGTAAGGTTCACGGGCTTTACTGCTTTCGACCTGAGGTTGATACGGGGTCTGCGGGGCTCGGTGTCAGCCAAGGGCAAGATCTTGCCGGGTTTTGTAGGGTTCTGCAGTAGTCGGTGATTACTGCAGGGCCCGGAGAGATCCGGTAAGGTCGGGCTAAGATCGACATGGGTTCTCCCTGGTGGAGGTTGGTAGTGACCACAGGGCGACTGTCAGCTTCCAGGAGGATCCATGCCGGTCGAGCAAAGGTTATTACTTGTTCTGTAATGGTCTGTTACAGCCTTGCAAGGTTGTAGCAGGCTATGTAGGGATAAGTAATAGCCGGAGCAAGGTCATTGTAGGCTCCTTTTTTAAGTACTGTTATCCTCCTCAAATAATTCGACTACTTTTTTCAACAAAACCAAAAATTGTTCCCTGTCCTCTTCCGGTAGTCTGGAAAAATACATACTTAACAAAAAGTACCTGTTTTCTTCTGCTTCATCCAGGTACTGTAACCCGCGCGAGCTTATGTTTATCCATACCTGCCTGCGATCTTCTTCTTTCCTCTCCCTGGTAACCAGACCCTGGCGATACAATCGATTTATAAGCGCAGTTATAGCACTTAAAGTAACACCCAGCACATCTGCAAGGTACGAGGTTGTACATGCACCTTCTGCACGCAGGCACCTCAAAACCGAAAGCTGGGTGCCTGTAATTTCTTCCGGCGAATATTTCCTGAACAACAGCCGGAACCGGTTTATTAAACGATTAAACAGCAGATCCAGATCCTTTATATATTCTACTACTTCATCTTTTTCGTTTTTCATATGGTAATCCCTTCCTCGCAAATTAAAGTTAATTAGTTATATAGTTTTATTTTTAAATTATTTATGTGATTTAACTTATAGTACCATTTGAAGGTTTTAACGTCAAGCTAATATTCTCTATAAACAATCTTTTTTTTATGTTAAAATATTTAACAAACTTTCATTTTAAGGTGTTATATGAGCTATATGAATATTAATAAATCTAAACTGTGGGCCGCTCCTGTTGTTTCCGCCCTGTTTCTTATTTTAGCTTTTCCACGTTTCAACCTGGGGTTCTTGGCCTGGGTGGCAATTATCCCTTTCCTTTGGTTTTGCTTAAATACCAATAAAAGGCACGCCTTCTGGGGGGGGATCTTGTTTGGTTTCGTGTTTCATTTTTACCTCAATTCTTACTTGATACCTCTGCTTTGTGATTACGCGGGAATACCGCTGGGCCTGCTGGCTGTATTCTTGATGGTTTGTATCCTCAGCCTTTTTTACGGCTTGTTTTCTTTCCTGGCAAGTTTCTTAAAGCAAAAACTGCCCCCGGCATTAATAATGTTTGTCATACCTTCTCTTTGGTTATTGATAGAATACCTCCGTTCCCTGGGACTGCTGGGTTATACAGCAGGCTATATCGGATACAGCCAGTGGAGCTATCCCGTTTTTTTGAATGTGGCCAGCGTGTACGGTTACTGGGGAATTGCTTTCCTTATGGTAATGCTGCAAGCTACAATTGCACTTATGTTAAGCGGGTTAACCAGTAAAAATGCTTTAATCAAAACGGGCGTGGTGTGGTGCATATTACTGGTTGTTGGCCTGACATTACCTCAAGCCTTCCAACAAAAACAGCAGGATACTACTTACCAGATTGCCCTGGTTCAGCCCAACAACTCCCTAGAAATCCTTTTGGATCCCGCTTACTCGGAAGAAATTCTAAACCGGTATCTGGAACTCAGCAACAAAGCTATAGAAAAATACCCCGATCTGGACTTAATAGTATGGCCGGAAACCGCAATTTCACTCAAAATGGGAGACGGGCAAGCCACAGTAGAAGAAATAGAAACACTGGTAGATAAGAATGAAATGCCGCTTCTTTACGGGGTTACCCGGCTTAAAGAAGGGAACCGCTACAATTCTATTGCCCTTTTAGAGCCAGGCAGAGAAAAACCAAAATCTTATTTAAAAAACCGGCTGGTGCCTTTTGTGGAATACTTCCCTTACCCCGAGCTTTTAAATCAGATGATAGACATCGATCTTAATATGGGAACATACTCCCCAGGGAAAAAAGCATCGCCTCTCTCCTGGAACGATACCCTTTTAGGGGGGGTAATTTGTTTTGAATCATATTTCGGGGATTATACCCGGCAAGTAGTAAATAAAGGGGCGGACCATCTATTTATCTTGACCAACGACGCCTGGTTCAGGGATACCATAGGGAAAGACCAGCACGCCCACGTTGCCTCAATAAGGGCTGCAGAAACAGGTACAGGTGTCACCCAGGTTGCAAATACGGGGATTACTATATCCTTCGATTACCAGGGTAGAAAAACCCTGGAAGCCCCCAAAAAAGAAGAAGGGGTTTTCCTGCTGGAAACAAACTTTTCTTCTCGACCTACGGTTTACCGATACGGTGGGGAGTACTTTCTTTACAGTACTATTCTAATCAGCGTGGTGCTTGGTTTAACGTATCGCTTTAAGAAAAAGAAACAAGATTCTTAAGAAATAAAGAAAGGTAGTAAACTACCACCACTTATAGAAGTGGATGGCTTTCTGCTTCCATTTCCATGAACATAGCCTACAAAGCAGGTCTTATCGTTCTCCGCAGGCTTAACTTCGGGCATTCCCTGCCCTAGATGTCCGTTTTATGGAGTTCCTGGTGTCTTGGATATTTTTGGCACTTCAGGTTAAACGGCTTTCCCTCCGCTTTTATTTTAAATAACCTTTGGCCAGTACCAGCGGAGTTCCCTCGTCGGCAGAACCGCTGATGAGGTCAGCCAGGCTGGCCAGTATATCCCCCAGCAGCCGCGGAGTTGTTCCTTCTGCTTCTATAGAATCTTGTTTTATCACTAAATTTTTTCTTTCTTCCAGAAGGTTTTCTATTTCTTCAGGAGATTTGCCTTTCTCAAAATATTCATCAGCCAGGTATTTGTATTTAACACCTTCTCTAAACTTGCCAAGTCCGTCCGTAGCTGCAAAAACCGGCTTGGGATCGGCCAGTTCGTATATTCCCGTAGAAGGGTCTTTATAAGCCCCGTCCCCGTAAATTAATATTTCAATCTCCTTGCCCAGCTGCTCCTTTACCTGTTTTTGGACATCTTTAACAAATTTATTCCCCTCCCGGGGAGCCAGCTTAATTTTCTCTCCTGAAGCAAGGTTGCTACCCAACAGGCCCCATTCCGACCAGGCTTCTTCGGAAGGAGAGGAACATATATTCTGCAGGGTGATGCAGTTGTTACCAACTTCAGCCGTGATCTTTTTTTGCGTTTTGCTGCGCGTGTGGATGTCGGCTACAATAACCCCGTCTGGAGTAAACTCAGATACTTTAGCCGCATCATTGCATAAAACAATCGTGGCCTTAACTCCCATACTTTCAATTACTTCACGGTACAGGGATAAATATTCCACCCCGGTAACCGGATGGGCCAGGTTAACCCCCTCTAATTCGCTATCCCAAATTATGCGTTCGCTGGTATCTTTTTCAATACAGTCGGGTGAAATTATCTGGTTACCTACTTCATCGTACGGATATGACAGCTGAACTATTACTTCTCCCTGCGGAACTGCCCCGGCAATGCCCTTAAGAATCCGGGAAAAACGATTCCTGCTGGCAATAGGAAATACTACCGCTACTTTATCCCGGGGATCCAACTTCAATTTTTCTTTTACTTCCACGGCCACGTTTTCTACAGAAACATAATTATTTTGAGAACGTGCTACCACCGATTCGGTTATACAAACTACATCCCCGTCATCCAACAGCCCATCCCTGCTGCATTCACACAAGGAATTAAAGATTTCCTCCTGCAAATCCGTCCCGGGCAATATTACTCCCATTTTAATGCCAAAAGCCATTGGACCAATATACTGCGGAAATTGAAGCATTCACAATACCTCCTGATCGTTTATGCCCCATTTTTTTAATGGGGCAGCCAATATAACTTTCAACTTGGGTTATATTCTTTCTTTTATTTTCATATTCCTGCCTTGATCAATTTTTATTAATTATTTTTGAATATCTTTTTGGCGTACTGGTAATCCTCCGGGGTATTTACGTTAAAAAAAGAGTACTGCCCCGGGTCTACTTTTTCTACCTGCGCTTCATCAATATACTTCACCTTGATATGTTTATAAAAGTCAATAACTTTAAAGACGTTTGCACCCAAACACTCCTCTATAGCATCTATGCAGGATTTTTTATATACGGCAAAAAGGGGTTGATAATACTCTCCTATTTTGGGGACTACTGCCTGGGCCTCGCCAGCATAACCATGCAGGAGTTTGACCAGTTTGATATTCACAAAGGGCATATCGCACGCCACTACAAAACTTGTAGGGTGAGTCGCTGCAGACAGGCCGGCATGTATCCCCCTGAGTGAACTTTTCCCCACTGAAGTGTAAACATCTCCGGCAATTATTACCGGCAAATAGTGGTATAATTCTGGCCGATCGGTAACCAGGATCAACTCTTGAAAACTGTCTTTTAACCTGTTAACCAGGATCTCTATAAGAGTATAACCCTGCAGCTTTAATAATGACTTCGGGTAGCCTATTCGCTTGCTGTCCCCACCGGCCAGGATAACCGCTGTTTCCATTATGGCCAAAGCGCCGCACCCTCTTCCCTCTTAATCCTTTAGACCTCGTTAAATCATCGTTAAATCCTGGAATATTGCCTGTCCTGTAAAATAGACTACAAAAGAAAATAAAGGAGCATGTGCAATAATCTCCTTTATTTTATTACAAAAATATTATGCTCATTTGATTTTTATGAAGATGACTCCTGCGAAGATTCGGTTTCTGCAGCATTTTCACTGCTGTCAGCTTTACCGCTCAAGCCGTCTTTTAGCTCGGTAACGCTTTTACCGATCGATTTGGCCAGGTCGGGAAGCTTGCTGGGCCCAAAAATTAACAGCAAGACTCCCAGAATTAAAATCATTTCCGGGGGACCAATTCTTCCAATCACAGGCCTTACCCTCCTTTTTTAAGAATAACGCTCGTTTAACACTGCAGTTAGATTATAATTTATTCAGGTTAAAAAATCAATTCTTAAAGTTATTACTCCGCATTACCAAATTTAAACTATATTGCTACTGAAACAGAGTTTAAGGGGACTACACCTATGGCTTAAAACCGCGGGGGAAGAAAAATGCCCGCAGCATAAAAAAATAATTCATTGGTTACCAAAACATTCCCGAAGGGGCAACAACAGCAAGTTGCCTGAGCAAAAGTTTACCCTCTGCAATGTAACCCGTCTAAAAAGTTGCGTATAACTTAATCTTCTTTGGTAGAGGATTCAGAAGATTCGCCGGCTTCCCGGTTCTTTTCATCCTCTTCCGGCTTCTTCTGCATTCCTTCTTTTAACTGGTTTACACTCTGCCCGATCGACTTGGCCAGTTGCGGCAGCTTGGTGGGGCCAAAAAGGAGCAGAATAATTACCAAAATAATTAATATCTCCTGGGTCCCAAATCTCACAAAAAAACCTCCCTGGTAAAATAATTAATAACGGTCAACCTCTATAACTCTTCTGCTGACCGGGACCGTTTGCTTGGCCTGCCCTAATTATACCATAATTTAATGTTTACAGCAGTTATAAGAGCAGTCATTTTTATACCTATCGCTGGTAATGGATAGAATCCATGACGCTGCATTGATAAATTTCCACTGGTATGATACCCTTTATCATAGAATTATAGTAAGGGAGGCCTCCCTACATTGCCGTTTCCGGGACATATAGAAATTTTAATAGTAATATTTTTATTCTTAGCGCTTTTTGCCGGCCCTTCAAAAATTTCCGGGTTAATTAAGCCTTTAAGTAAAGGAATCAACGAGTACAAAAAGCTCTCCAGCGAAGTAAACGAGTTAAAACAAGCTTTTTCTGTAAAAAATTTATTAGACGGTCACGAATCGGAAAAAGAAGGTCGGGGAGAATAATAGTTTTTATATAACTACTTCACGGTGTGAAAGCTCAGGGAATACCCCCCATCTTTTTTCTTCCCCCACGGTGGAGGGAAAAGAAAAAAGCCTGCGGCAAGGAAGTAAAAAATCACCCAAAGATTGTAGCTTCACCTCCGGGGTCAAGTGTGTAACCGGGTCAACACCAGAGGGGGAGGAAGATGTCACGACACTAATATAAGTGCTAACCCCAGTGGTTAAGAAAATGTTTTCGATCCTGCCTGAGTAATTATGTTTTTATTTTATTTAGCGCCTGTTATTAAATGTACAGCAATTCGATAACTGTTAAACAGGGAATCTTCAATTTCCACCTGTATATATTCTTCTTTATTGTTTATTCTTTCTTCAGTGGATAACTTTTCTATAAAAGAAAAAGTCACCTTTCGGCTGGCATGGGAAAGAATAATCAAGCTCCCCCTGCGAACGTAGTTTTTGATTATTTTTTCCAGGTAAGGCAGCAACCTGGGCTCATATACAATATCAGCACCCAACAGCACATCATAATAGCGGTTTTCCGGGAAATCTCTCCAATCCGCAAACAAGGTGGTATAATCTTTCAGCCCGTTGAGTTCTGCATTTTTACTGCAGTAATCCAGTGAAAGCCGGTGGAAATCAGAAAATGTTACCCCGGCACCATTGAGACCCGCTACAATCCCTGGCAGCCCCAGGCCCGCTCCCAGTTCTATAACCGAACAACCGCTTAACCAGTCACAGGCTTCCAGGTAATGAGCCAGGCCCACGGCAGCGGGCCATATTTCTGCCCAACAGGGAACCTGGTCCGGGTCGGATGGATCAGTTATTAATTCTTCAAAGTTTTTTACTTTATCTATTCTCACCACTTTACTGCCTATCTGGAATATCTGCCGCGTGTCTTCAAACATTGCCTGGTTTTCTCCTTTCTTATTTATTGCCAGATTGATTTAAAACAGCATTATTTTTTGCCCTTTTTCAGCTTATTTTTTATAATATCATTAACCTCAACTCGCGTAAGGAGGAATTAATTTGCCTGCTTTACCTGAAACCATTGAGAATTTCGTTTTATCCCTGGGTCTGGAACTAATAGGTATTACCGACGGGAGTTCTCTTTTACAGTTAAGGGAAGAACTGAACAGGCGAAATTTGGCCCGCTGTACTACTCCCTTTGAAACTACAGACAAATTTAAAAGAACGGATCCTGCACACATCCTGCCCGGGTGTAGAAGTATAATAATACTGGCCCTTCCATACCGGGTTCCTGAATGGCCAGAGGAACCTGCGATTCCCGCTCCACAGGGAAAAGTAGCCCGTTGCGCCCGGGGTCTGGATTACCACCTGGTAATGGAACAAAAAGCTTCCCGGGTAGTAGATTATTTAAAAGATAATATTTCTCAGAACTTTACTTACCGTATATGCGTGGACAAGACACCGCTGGTTGAAAGAGCTCTTGCCCTGAAAGCCGGGGGTTCTACAGGGTGTAACGGAACTCTTATCACTTCACGTTTCGGTTCCTGGGTTTCCCCTGGAGAAATACTGTTAGATATCCCTTTACCCGCCTATACCGGAAACCACGGATATTGCATCGAATGCGGTAAATGTCAGGAAATTTGCCCCACCGGGGTATTAAACGCAACCCCTTATCCCAATTTCAACAACTGTATTTCCTTTATTACCCAGAACAAAAGTTTTATACCTCCTGAAGCAAGGGAAAAAATGGGGCTCCACACCTACGGGTGCGACCTCTGCCAGGAAGTATGCCCTGCCAATAAACACGTTTTTACTTCTCCAATACAGGAATTGCAGCAGGTATTTTTACCGGCCCACCCCCTGCTCATCCCTTTCTTGAGCTTGAGCAAAAAAGAATACGCATTAACTGCAGGCGCAACTTCCGCAAGGTGGTGCAAACAGCGCACTTTATTACGCAACGCTGTTATCAACCTGGGCAACTCGCAGGATGAAAGAGCAGTACCGGCTCTTTCCCGGCTGCTCCATGAAAATCCCAGGAGTGATTTAAGGGGTTATGCCGCCTGGGCCCTGGGCAAAACAGGAGGAGCCCGGGCCAAAAAACAACTGGAATTATCTCTGGCACGCGAGCACAACCGTTCCGCAGCCGGGGAAATAATCCGGGCCCTGGAAACCAGCAGCCACCTTTAAAACTACCAAGAACCTCTAACTTTTCATTTCACACTCCCATTAATGCTCACTGCTGTTTTTGTTACTCCTGGCTTCACTTATATATTTATACAATTTCTTTACTTCTGTCCCAATAATTACCATGCCGGGAAGTATCACCAGCAAAAGCAGGCCTTCCCTGCTCTGAACAAAATCAGCCGCATAACCGGCGTGGGGAATAGATGTAGATACCCTGCCCACCACGTTTTCCGGCAAAACTGGGTCAGCATCCCTGGTTTCGTTAGCATCCCCTTTGGTTATAAAATTTAACTCTTCTTCTTTTTCTTTAATTTCAACTACCCGGTGGGTGGTCAATCCCTGGCCCATGCCTGTAAAGGTTATTATGTCTCCTTCCTCTAAATTTTCAGGCTCTACCGGTTTAACCGCTACCACGCTACCCACATCAATGGTGGGCCTCATGCTTCCGCTGATTACGGAAAAAAACTGGTATCCAAACGCTGAGGGCACCGAACCCTGCAGACGGCTTTGGACCATAAAAAAGATTAGCACTAGCAATACTATTAAAAGAACATAAAACAACAGGTTGCTTATTACCCTGGCAGCTTGAAAAGAATAAAATACTATTTTTTTCTTTTCCGGTTTTTCCCCACCGGCTGCAGAAGGCATATAAAAACCTCCTTGTATAATAATAGTGGTCTTTTAAATTAAAGCAATAAAACTGGTTCTGGCTGCTTGTGTGGTATAATAATTTTTCTATACCAGGGTTCCGAACTCCTTTTACCCTCAACCACAATTTCTGGATGGTAGCTACTTCCTGTTTTCCCGGATATACAGGAGGATAGAAGCCAGGGCCATAACCAGGCTTAAGAGTAAAATACAAATAATAAAAAACCAAAAGTCCCCGTCCTGGATACTCCTTTTTTGAAGCTCGTTTACCAGCCCGTGTTCCCTGATGGAGCTGATACTATACCAGATAAAACCCACCGCCACAACCAGGGGAAGAAAATTTACCGGTTTGAATTTTTTGCCTCCGGATTCCAGGGGGAGGCCAAATAACATAACCAGCAGTGCAGAAAAATGCCCCGTGGTTATATCGTAATAACCCAGGACCAGGACCATTACTGCCAGGAGCAATAAAAAAACATGGCTCATGCCATAATAAGAAAAAAGTAAAAATATTGCAGATAGAACAAGTAAATCAAAAAATATAAAAAGCAGCAAGCGAATATACGGCAACTTCTTCACCCCTTATTCAGGTACAGGTTTTCTTCCAATATAAAATACTCAAACCAAGCAAAATACCTGCAGAAATAGTTCAAGCTCTAAAAAAACACGGCAATGGTTTGTATAGAGCAAAAACAAAATAGTATTTCCCTGGCATAACAGTAAATGCCGTCCGAGTGGGTCCTCCCAAATTTAATACCGCTACCAGAAGGTTTTAGCTTTTAAATGTCAAAATAAAATAATTACAAGATACATCTTAAATGTTGGGAGAGATAAACCCTGAATAATTCTTTAAAAGCCGGCAAAATTTTCGGTATTGATATAGAAATACATTTCAGCTGGGTTATTATATTTATTTTTTTTAGCTATGCTCTAACTTTTGAATTCCAGGCGCGTATTGAAGGGCTGGATATTATTCATTACTGGACTGCCGGTATAGGCACTACTATTTCAGTTTTTATTTCCGTGCTGATACACGAGCTTTCCCACTCTTTAATCGCTCTAAAAGAAGGTATTTCTATACGCAAAATAACCCTGTTTATTTTCGGCGGAGTAGCCCAAATGGAACAAGAACCCCAAAGTTCCATGTCCGAATTCAAGATAACCGCCGCCGGCCCCCTGGCCAGCCTGGCCCTGGCTTTAATTTTTGGTATCTTATATTACTCTTTATATGTTACAGGTATATACAACCTTTTAACTACTGCAGTTTCCTTTCTATTTTTGATAAACCTGGGCATGGCCATTTTCAACCTTTTGCCCGCCTTTCCCCTGGACGGTGGCAGGCTGTTGCGCTCTACTATCTGGCTTTTTACCAACAACTTGTTGAAATCTACCAGGGTAGCCGTTTCCATCGGCAGCCTGATAGCTTTTATTATTATGGCCACAGGCTTCTACCTGCTACTGGTCAGGGGTCACATAGGAGCCCTGTGGTACATTTTCGTGGGTTGGCTGCTCCTGCAGGCAGGTCAGGCAAGCTACAGCCAGTTGCTATTTCAGCAGGCTTTTTCCGGGGTAAAAATTTCCGAAATCATGACTACCAGCGTTTATACCGTACCTCCCGATATGAACATACAAGAGCTGGTAGAACAATTCCACAGGCATAAACTGGGCGCATTCCCCGTGGTTTATGGCTCTACCCTCCACGGGCTGGTTACCATGAACCAGGTTAAAGATATACCCAAGGAAAAATGGCCTTACAAAACAGTAGCTTACGTTATGACCCCACTAAGCAAATGCACAGTAGTTTCTCCCCACGAAGATGCCGCTCAAGTTATGACCAAAATGGCTGTAGAGCACCTGGGCAGAATCCTGGTAGTTGAAAATAACGAACTGGCAGGTATCCTGACCCGCACGGACATGATGCGGCTGCTGAGAATGCACATGATCCTGGGTTCCAACTAACACCCCCAGGCATTTCACAAAAGGGCTCCATTTAAGCCATGATAGATTATAGCCGGGCCATATTTCTTCCCCGGGTTTGCATTACAGCCTCTTTTTTAGTAACATTCTACTTAAACAAATATATACCTTCTACACCTGTTCAAATAAAGTGAGCTTCTGCATTCTTTAATTTAAAAGACTTTACCGTAACTGCTTAAGAAACTATAATATTGGGCCGGAAAAATACGCATTAACACTATTATGCAAGGAGGTTGTATATGCTGGTCAAAGTAGAAATACCCCCCTATAAAGAACACCAATTTGAGCGTGGTATGAAAGTAAACAAAATATTAAAAGAACTTCAGCTAAACCCGGAAAGCGTAATTGTTATCAAAAACTCAGAACTTCTAAGCCCGGATGATTGGGTAGAAAAAGATGATGAAATAAGCATACGCAGCGTTATTTCGGGCGGTTAAAGGCGCAGCATATTAAGGAGGGGTAACTGTTGAAATGCATAAAATGCAAAGGCAAGGCTCAAATCAAGCTGCCTCAACATAACTCACGATTTTGCAAAACGCACTTTATAGAATATTTTCATAACCAGGTAAGTAAAGCTATTAAAAATTACCGGATGTTAAATAAAGATGATAAAGTGCTTGTAGCTGTATCAGGCGGTAAAGATAGCCTGGTACTGTGGGAAGTGCTTAACCAGCTGGGCTACTGCCCGGATGGTTTTTACATTGACCTGGGCATAGATGATTATTCCAGGCAATCGGAAAATACCTGCCGGTCTTTTGCCCAACAAAGAGGACTAGACCTGCACACAGTTTCTATTCCCGAACTAATGGGCGGCCTGGGCATTAAAGAAATTTCCCGTAAAACCCGGCGCAACCCCTGCTCAGTATGTGGATTAATAAAAAGATATTATTTTAACCACTACGCGTTGAACAAAAAATATAATGTAATAGCCACCGGGCACAACCTGGACGATGAAGCCGCTACTCTAATGAGTAACCTTACTCGCTGGCAAACCGGTTACCTCTCACGCCAATCGCCGGTTCTGCCTAAAAACCATCCTGCAATGGTAAAAAAAGTTAAGCCACTGCACCGTTTAACCGAAAAAGAAACCGGATCCTATGCCGTTATAAACCGGATCCCTTATATCTACGAAGAATGTCCCCTTGCAGAAGGAGCTCGCTCCATTCTCTACAAAAAAACTTTAAACTACCTGGAATTTTATTCCCCGGGCACCAAGAGGCAGTTTTACCTTGACTTTTTAAAAAAGGGAAAATATAACTTCAAGGATTCCGAGCAGGCGAATTTAACCAGCTGCAATACCTGCGGCCAACCTACCACCCTGGAAACCTGCGCTTTCTGCCACCTGATAGAAAGGCTGGAGGTTAAAAAACAAGTCCTCTCTTAAAACAGGTTGGGGCAAAGCTTTTAAGTTCGCTGGTTAAAATTTTTACTTATAACCCGGCAGTAAATGCAAATAATAAAATATAACCTTTTAAACATCACAGGAGGTGTACCAGTTAAATGCATTTAGATGATCGTGTTTCCCTGGAGCCTGGAACTCCAAAAAAAGGACAGGAAGTAAGGATAGAATACCGCGGACTCCTGGCACAAAATGGAGCTGATACGGTATGGTTAAGGTACGGTAACGACGGGTGGGAGCAAGTTACAGATATTCCTATGGAACGAACTCCTGAAGGAAGTTTCTCCTGCCATACAGAAGCAAAAGGAGAAAGAGAGATAAACTTCTGCTTTAAAGACAGCGCCAACCATTTTGACAACAACAACGGCTCCAACTGGAATTTCATGATTGAATAAAACTTAAATCCAAAACAGGTAACGCGGAAACCCCTGTAAGCAGGGGTTTCCGCTTATTCCTTGTTTGTGCGGGGCTGTAAAACAATATCTTCCCGAGAAAGACGGGGGCGTTGCCCGGGTACGCTGACTGGATATCCAACGGGAAGCAATGCAATTACCTCAATTTCCGCTGGCAACCCCAACAAGGCGTGTAATCTGTCGGCATCAAACATACGAACCCAACAGCTACCCAGGTTCAAGCTACAAGCCCTTAACACCATATGTTCCACTGCTATCCCCATGTCGATAAATGCAGAAAGGGGAATACCGGCCTCCTTAACTGATTCCGGCATCTTCCTTAAATAAAGCAAATCGGCCACTTCCCGGGAGATAACATTTATCTCCACCAGCTCTTCTATTCTCTGAGATACTACTTCCCTGGTAAACACACTCCGGTCCAGGCAGCACACAAATACTACCGGGGCATTGACTACAAAAGTCTGGGTTACCGCTTCCGCTATTAATTCCTTTTCCTTCTCCTGCTGTAGTATAACAAACCGCCATGGCTGACGGTTAGTAGCAGAAGGAGCCAGCCGGGCCGCCTCTAAAATCTCTTCTATCTGGTCCTGCTGCACCGGACGGCCTAAAAACTCCCTTGTACTTCTCCTCTGTTGAATTGCTTCACTTAATTCCATATCCCACACCATGTCACCTTTTTGTTTGTAACTACTAAGTTATTTACTGTTGTTTTTGCCGTAGCTTTAATCATGTTAGTTTAAGCTACGGCAAAAACAACAGGTCCGTCTCACCTCTTATACTGAACCGGCCCGAATACTTGCTTTTATATTACCGTTATTCGCTGGGTTCTTCTCCTATTACATCAACAATAGTAACATCCAGTTCCTCGGAGAGATCCAGTTCACGGTTGGCTTCCTCCACAGGTTCTACGATCCTTATTGTGGGTCGTAAAGTCAAACCCACGTTATTTTTAATAACTATTCCTTTCCAGCCGTTACTCAACTTGACCAGGGTACCGATAGGATAAGCCGATACGCATTTTAATAAAGAGTTTATATAGGAAGTATCCAGCTTATCCGTTAATGAATACAATAACTCTACCGCCTGATGCGGCTTGAACGGTGGCCGGTAAGGTCTGTGCGCCAGCACAGCATCAAAAATATCGGTAACCGCAACAATTCTTGAAAGTTCATCAATTTGCTCTTTCTTAAGGCGGTTAGGATAGCCGCTTCCATCGAGCTTTTCATGATGCTGGTGCACAATATTTTTTACACTGTTACTGTAACTGGTAGCGGGATTATCCCCCAGGGTTTCCAGGCCCCACCTGGGATGCTCTTTTACTAGCTTAAACTCTTCTTCCGTCAAATTATCAGGCTTGTTTAAAACCTGGGGCGGGATGCATACCTTGCCCAGGTCATGTACCATGGCCCCAACTCCCAGCTCTTTTAAACTGTTATGATCGTAACCCAGGGATATGCCCACAATTAACGCAAGTATACATACATTAACAGAGTGGTGGAGAGTGTACTGGTCCTGGTGTATAAGGTCAGCCAGGTTTACCAGCAGCCTGTCCTTTTTTAATAGTTCATTTATAATTTTTTCCACGCTGTTTTTCAACTTTTTTTCTTGGATAACCAGCGAACGGGCCAGCTCGGAAACATCGCCTGCCCTGGTAATGTTTCTTAATATGTTTAAAGCTTCTTTCCTGGTCTCTTGGGATATTACTGTTTCCACTTCAACGTCGTCAATGCGCTGGTCCAGGACATAGATATAATTATAATTGTGTTTGTGCAGGTACTTGATATAGGTGGGTTTTAATTCCACTCCGCGGTTTAAATACAATTCGCCGTCTGGCCCGTAAATAGGGGTAGCAAGGCGCATTCCCGGCTCTAACTTGTCTATGCGGATTTTACACATTTTTAATACCTTCTTTCGGTTGCCCCGGCAATTGTTATTCTAAATAATGAAAGAATTTAATCTTTTTCCCCGCTCCTACAACAGCTTTCAGTTGTATTTCCCTTCACCCTGTTGATTCGAAAAATGATAAGATTATTCGGGGCTTTCTTTAATATTATTCTTATTAAATATTATACGCAAACCTTCCAGTGTAAGCAAATTATTTACTACATCAATGGTACTGGCTTCTCCGGCTATAACTTCAGCCATTCCTCCGGTTGCTACTACTACGGGCTCCCGGCTGAACTCTTTTTTCATCCTTTGTACAATAGTGTCTACCTGGCCTACAAAACTGTACAATATCCCTGCTTGAAGGCTGTTAATGGTATTCTTACCTATAATACCGGGAGGCTTTACTATTTCTACCCGCGGCAGTTTTGCAGCCCTGGCAAAAAGAGCCTCCGTAGAAATGCTAACCCCGGGAGCTATAGCTCCCCCCAGGTATTCTCCTTTTTCGGAAAGTGCGCAATAAGTGGTTGCCGTACCAAAATCTACTATGATAAGCGGGCCGCCGTAAAGGCTAAAGCCAGCTACCGCGTTTACAATCCTGTCAGCTCCCACTTCTTCCGGGTTGTCCATCAATATTTTTAGCCCTGTTTTGGTGTGAGCTTCTACCATACAAGGGGTGAGCCCAAAATATTTTTTTGACATCTTTTCTAACGAATACAGCAGGGGAGGCACTACAGAAGAGATAATTATGCTGGAAATATTCTCTGAAGAGATATTGCTGTGGTAAAAAAGGTTTTTAATTACCACCCCCAGTTCATCTTCTGTCCTTTCCCAGTTCGAGGCAACACGCCAGCACACTTTCAACTCTTCATTCTCAAACACACCCAACATTATATGCGTGTTTCCCACATCAATAGCAAGCAGCATTTTTTTTCACCTCTTTTCGATAATATAGCAAAGTTATAGATAAAACACAAACTCGTAAATTAAAAAGCTAAAATAGCAAGCAGGAAAAACCCGATAACAGTCGAAAAATATATGAGAAGTCTTGTTAAACTGCAAAACTAAGGGAGACTGGGATGAATTTTTCGAAAATGAACCGCCTGGTACTTTTAATTTTACTTCTTGCCATGGTTACCATGCTCAGTCTTGGCGCTTTTCTTTTTGCTTCGTATGTACCCGGCATAACAGCCTCTTTTCCTCCGGAGCACGAAGTTAAACAGTTTTCCCGGGTAGAAGAGCCCTGGGCTTTTTCACTGGACGAGTTCCACGCATCTTTCCCGGAGGGAGGGTATGTAGCACCCGCTTTTGTAAAAGAAAGGGAAAAAGGCGCCCTGATCTGGGGTGAGGGAGAATACAGTATGCCCGGTGAAACGACTCCCGAAAAGGCCAGCGGCATTTTCCTGGTGGTTTGCGGCGATGTGCTAAGCGAAAAAAAAGAAGCTACTATCTCTCCTCCCGTAGAAGACCCTACCCCGGAAGAAGCCAGGAAAATAGACAAAATAAAACAAGTTTTTCATCAGCAGGAAGGAACACCTGAAATAAACGCAGCAGGAATAACGGGAATGCCCTTGACTTACACCCCGGTAGAAGATTCTTTTTACCTCACATTCGTGGACGAAGAGGGAAACGCTTTTTTTCCCGTACACAATATACAGGCTGTCACTCCCCTGCTATCGGGGACACTTTATGCTTTAGTGTTTATAATACTACTTCTGCTTTTGCAGATTATGTCTTTAAATTTTCCCCCTCCGCAGCGGGAAAATTCTCCCATACTATTAAATGCAGAAAAGCCAGCGGCAGTAACAGTAATTATTTTTGTTGCCGTCACTTATTACCTGGCCGATCTCCTGGAGCTTTCTTACCATTTTCACGCCGCGGGATATCTCCTGGCTATAGTCTTTTTATTAATAATGGCCAGGTTTAATTTTTTCCCTTTTCCATCTTTTGGGATTAACTTGGCCAACTGGAAAAACGGCTGCATCCTGGGAGCAGTAACTTCCTTTTTGTTCCTTGCCCTGCCCCTGCAAGTACCGCAAGGCATAAAAGAAGTCTCCCTTTTGGAACCCGTATTTGATTTTATTATAATATTTTTGTCTGCGGGGCTTTTTCACGAACTGGTATGGCGCGGTTATATCCAGGAAGTTTTAACCAGGGCCTCGGGGATGGTACAGGGTTTAATATATACCGCCCTGCTGGCGGGACTGGTGCATTTCATATTCTTGTACCTGTCATCACCTTCATTGTTTAATTATCCCTTTATATTTGTAGAAATAGCTGTAATGGTTCCTTTTACTGCTTTGATCACCGGATATTTGTTTATAAAAACTCGAAATATTTTTAGCTGCGCTGTTTTAAATACACTGATTATTCTTTTACCCCAATACCTGCAATATCATTAACTAACTGGTAAAGGAGATGGGAGCATTATGGACAATCAAAAAATTGAAGAAGCGGTAAAACTTATTTTGGAAGCTATTGGTGAAGACCCGGAACGGGAAGGTTTAAAAGACACTCCCCGGCGGGTGGCCAAGATGTATACGGAAATCTTTAAGGGCATCCACGAAAACCCCCGCGAATGGCTTAAAGAATATTTTGTAAGCGACGAACATGACGAAATCGTCCTTATAAAGGATATTTCCTTTTACTCCATGTGCGAACACCACTTGTTGCCGTTTTATGGCAAAGCCCACCTGGCTTACATCCCCGCGGGAGGAAAGCTGATAGGCTTGAGTAAACTGGTTAGAGTCATTGAAACTATTTCACAAAGACCTCAACTTCAAGAAAGACTTACCAAGCAGGTAGCAGATGTGGTGATGGAAATGCTGGGCCCCAAAGGAGTAGTGGTAGTAGTGGAAGCCGAGCACCTGTGCATGAGTATACGGGGGGTAAAAAAACCCGGAGCCGTTACCGTAACTTCAGCCATAAGAGGCCTGTTCCGTAAAAACCCTCTTTCCCGGGAGGAAGCATTTTCGTTAATTAAAGGAGAATAGTAATTCACCCGGGGTTGTTTCAGGCATGGCCTCGGATAAAGCTGGTAACAAGTTTGTTTACCGGCAATACAACGAGAAAACCAATACAGCCTGGACAGGCCCGGGATAAATATCAAACAGGGGGTAATAACCTTGACCTCAGCTACATTAAGGGTGATCTCCCGTTCACGTGAAGAAATTATTGCTGAATTTAAACACCTGGGAGTCGACCCGGCCGGTATTAGAATCATGTCAGAAAAAGCCACGTTCCACTTGCTAAAAGTCGACCACCTTAAACCGCAGGCTGCAATAATATTAAAACAGGAGTCACTTTCTGCCGGAGCAGAAACCGCAGTGCCCCGGGACACCATAAATCTTAAAGAAGAATACACCAGTGCAATAATTATGGGAACGGAAAAACAGCTGCGTTATCTGCAGGAAAAGTTGAACCGGCAGCCGTTTGGCCTGTCCGAGTTGGCCAAAAAACTGGAATCGTTCTTAAAACATCAGAATAAAAGGAAGCATTCTCTAAGACTGGGCAACTATTCACTCCCCCTGGGAAGCAGGACTCTTGTAATGGGAGTTGTTAATGTTACCCCGGATTCTTTTTCCGACGGGGGCAAATTCGTATCCGTCAATGACGCCTTAAAGCAGGCGCAAAACCTGGTTGAAGAAGGCGCCGATATAATTGACCTGGGCGGGGAATCCACGCGCCCCGGGGCGGTTCCGGTTTCAGAAGAAGAAGAGTTGAAGAGAGTTATGCCAGTCCTCAAGGCCCTTAAAAGTGAGGTTAATGCTCCTGTTTCAATTGATACGTATAAAGCCTCTGTTGCAGAAAAAGCACTGCAAGAAGGGGCCACCATGATTAACGACGTATGGGGATTTAAAGCTGATAAAAATTTGGCTTCAGTAGCGGCACAACATGAAGTCCCGGTATGCCTGATGCACAACAGGGAGAAAGCAGAATACCACGATTTAATGGGAGAGTTAGTGCAGGATCTCCGGGAAAGTATAGACCTTGCCCTCAGTGCAGGGGTAAAAGAAAATAATATAATTATTGACCCCGGGATAGGATTCGGCAAAACTACCGGGCACAACCTGGAAGTCATGAAACGACTGGAAGAATTGCAAGGACTGGGTTACCCAATCCTTTTGGGCACTTCCCGCAAGTCACTGATTGGAAATGTACTGCAGCTTTCTGTCGACGAGCGTCTGGAAGGGACTGCCGCCACGGTATGTTACGGGATAACCAGGGGGGTTGATCTGGTAAGGGTCCACGATGTTAAATTTATGAAACGGATTTGCACCATGACCGATGCCATGCTTGGAAGTTAGAAGTAAGTGGGGAAGCCTACCAATATTTCTAACCAACGTGCAGTGTCAGTTATTTTTAGACTATAAAGAAAGAAGGATGAGATATGGACCGGATAACCATCAGGGACATTTCCCTTTACGCTTACCACGGTGTGCTGCCGGAAGAAAAAGAAAGGGGGCAGGAATTCCGGATAACCGTAGAGCTGGCCCTTGATTTGAAAGGTATAAGCAAAAACGACCGGTTGGAAAACACCGTGGATTATAGTACGGTGCTGGAAGAGATAAAGAGCATGGTCCAGAAAGAAAGCTACAACCTGCTGGAAACGCTGGCTGAGCGCATGGCCTCGCGGTTATTAAATACAGGGCCCATCCTGGAAGCTAAAGTTACAGTAAGTAAGCCCCGCCCCCCGCTGGCCGGTATAACCGGGGGAGTAGAAGTTTCGGTTTCCCGGAAAAAATACTCCACGGCTGAATATCCCCGGCATACCGTCTGTGTAGGCCTGGGAGCTAACCTGGGAAACAGGAGTTACCATTTACAGCAAGCTGTAGAAAAACTTAACCACTATCCCCGTACCGAAATAGCTGCAACTTCTTGTATTTACGAAACAGAGCCGGTGGGTATTGATACTTCACAAAACTTCTACAACGCCGCACTGCTTATTAAAACCAGCCTGTCCCCGGTAAACTTTCTGATACGCACCAAAGAAACTGAACGCGAACTTGGCAGGAGCAATAAATGCGAAATGAGTTCGCGCTATATCGACATAGACCTGCTACACTACCAGGAGGTTACCATGAACACCCCCCTGCTTTCACTGCCTCACCCTTCCATACCACATCGCTGGTTTGTCCTGGTGCCCTTAAATGAAATCTGCCCCGACCTGCAACTACCTGGTTACCAGCAAACTGTTAAAGAGCTTTTGAATTCACTGGGAGAACCAATAGGCATCAAAAATACCGGGCAAAAGCTTAACCTTTGATAATCACCCGGGCTTTATTAAAATACAATTCATAACAGAATAGTAAAGGAGGGACACCAGTACCGGCAGGTATGGCGCCCCTCCTTAAACTTTCGGATCTATTAACCGATTGCAACCATTTTAGAAAAGTCCTTGCACTTTGCCGGTTTCCGTGTCCACATCCACGCGGCGGTATGCGGGATCGGAAGATGTTCCAGGCATCATGGGAATAGTTCCTGCAAGGGGAACCACAAAGCCGGCACCCTTGTAGGTGAGAATGTCTCTTACAAACAGCTTCCATCCCTTGGGTGCACCCTTTATGGCAGGGTTGTCAGTCAAGCTAAGGTGTGTTTTGGCCATACAGGTACCCAGCTCTTTCATCAATTCCTTGTCTTCTTCCATCTTCTTGGCTTTCTCCAGTGCTTCAGGGGAATATTCTGCGCCGTCTCCACCGTAAACTTCTTTTACTATCATGTCTATACGCTCGCGCAGCGGTGTATTAAGGTCGTAGAGGAACTGGAATTCGTTTGGCTGGTTGGCTGCTTCTTCTACGGCTTCTGCCAGCTCCGTAGCTCCATCGCCGCCGTACTGCCAGTGCTTGGAAACAGCAACCCAGGCCCCGGCTTCTTCTGCCAGCCTGCGAACTGCATTAATTTCGTTATCCGTATCGGTATAGAAGTGGTTAATACATACCACAGGGTTAATACCGGATTTCTTGACCGTGTTGATGTGCTGGATGAGGTTTTCGCATCCTTTTTCTACCCATTCAACGTTCTCTTCATTGTAAGCGGGGTCAATTGGCTGCCCGGGCTTGGGTACCGGTGCTCCACCATGGCACTTCATGGCCCTGATAGTAGTTACCAGTACCGCGGCATGAGGCTTGAGTCCGGACATGCGGCACTTGAGGTTCCAGAACTTCTCAAAACCGATGTCGGCACCAAAGCCGGATTCCGTTACTACATAATCAGAGAGTTTCAACCCTACACGGTCTGCAACAATGGAGGACTGGCCTATTGCTATATTGGCGAACGGACCGGCGTGTACCATTACCGGCTGGCCTTCCAGGGTCTGCATAAGGTTGGGGTTGAGCGCGTCAACCATCCATGCAGTCATGGCCCCGTCTACTTCCAGGTCTTTAGTGGTAATATCGTTGCCGAACCTGTCCTTGGCTACTACTATTTTACCCATTCTTTCACGCATATCTTTAAGGTCTTTGGCCACGGAAAGAATAGCCATTACTTCAGAAGAAACGGCAATATCAAATCCGGATTCCATCAGGTATCCGTCTTTTTTGCCGCCCAGCCCAATAACCATATTACGCAGCGCCTGGGCACAGAAATCAATAATCCAGTTAATCTGCACATTTCTTGGATCAATATCCAGCCTCTTCAGATTACGCTTTTCCAAAAACTTGTCACTGTAATTTTGTTCGTGCTGCATCCTGGAGGTAAGCGCTACCATGGCCAGGTTGTGCGAATTCATGATGTCATTGATGTCTCCGGTTAATCCCAGCGAAAATGGGGTCAAAGGTATACATTGAGCCAATCCTCCACCTGCGGCAGAACCCTTGATATTCATGGTGGGTCCTCCGGAAGGCTGGCGAATAGCTGCCATAACGTTTTTGCCTAACTTGCCCAGCCCCTGGGTAAGCCCGATAGTAGTAGTGGTTTTACCCTCTCCCAGGGGAGTTGGGTTAATGGCTGTAACATCGATGTACTTGCCGTCAGGCTTATCTTTCAAACGCTCTACTACTTTTTTGTAGTCAACTTTGGCAATATAGTGGCCGTGGGGCAACAATTCTTCTTTTTCCAGGCCCATCTCTTCGCCAAGCTGTTGCACCGATTTCATCCGCGATTCCGCTTCTTCCGCTATTTCCCAATCTTCATGCTTTGTAGGATCCAAAGCCATAATACTAACCTCCCTTAAAAAATATTATTAAAATTTACCTAACCATCCTTACATAACAAATATTTAACACTTTAAGCATATATAATTCTTTTTTTTGCAGTCCACCTGCGGCTTTCTTGTATATGGCAGTTAAACCTCACCTGCAGGGCCTGCCTCCAGCACTGCATTTTCCACGGCTTCTGCAACAGCTTCAGCCGCCAAAATACCTGTCAAACTCCAATCTGCTTCTTGCTCACCCAAAGACATGGTAAAGATGGTGTCCCCGTCCCACATGGTATGTACCGGCCATATGGAACAAGCCAGGCCATTTTGGGCCATTTGGGCCACCTTGGTGGCTCCTTCTTTACTGAGCCGCGCATTGGTTGCTACTACTCCCAGTGTAGTATTATACATACCTGTTCCCATATCACCCCCCGACTTTATAATTTCACTGGTTTGTAAAAAGCTGCCGCTTTCGGGACAAACGGGACCGGCGATCTGTTCACCTTTCCGGTTAAACACATCCCCAAATGCATTAACTATTACCAGGGCCCCTACTATCAGTTGTCCCGCTTTCCTGGAAGCTGTACCTTGCCCCGACCTGGCAGCGTTTATTGGCCCCAAAATCTTCCCTACGGTTGCGCCGGTGCCAGCACCATATGAACCCTGGCTTACGGGAGAGCTGGATGCATTCTCACAGGCCCGGTAACCCATCTGTTTGTCCGGGCGAAAAGATGCATCACCATTAAACAAATCAAATATTACCGCCGCAGGAACAGCAGGTACCATGGCCGGGCCTACTGCAAACCCTTTACCTTTCTCTTCCATGTACTGCATTACCCCGGCTGCTGCATCCAGTCCAAAAGCACTACCCCCGGTCAACAAGACCCCGTGAACCTGATTTACCAGCCTCATGGGTTGCAGCAGATCAGTCTCCCTGGTGCCGGGCGCTCCCCCCCGGACATCTACCCCGGCTGTTGCTGCTTCTTCAGGAACAACCACGGTACATCCCGTTAAAGCCCTGTTTTCCGTAACAGTGCCTACCTTAATACCTTCTATATCTACAATGCAACCTTTCATAGTGGGCGCTATTCACCGCCGCTCGTGATTTTTTTCCCAATTTAGATTAAATTACTGAATAATTAGCGCGGCCCCCGGTTAAAATTATTTATCTTCTTCACGTGTTTCTTCATTTAACTTATCCTCTATATTGCCACTTGTATTATTCTCCCCGGTTATATTATCTTCGCCGCCCTTTACTTTTTCATTGCCTGTATCTTCCTGTCCAGATTCCATCTCAGTTACTGAATCAGAATTCTCCTTATCAGAATTCTCCTTAGACTCACCAATTTCCTGCTGTTTAAATTCTGACTCTTTTACTTCCCCATGACTTTGACTTTCTTCTTCCCGCAGATCATCCAGTTCCTCTATGCTCTTCGTGCCTTCAATTAATGCTTCTATCTCTCTGGCATCCAGAGTTTCCCTTTCCAACAGGGCCTGGCTGATTATCTCCAGTTTATCCTGGTGGTTCTCTATAAGTTCCTGGGCACGGTGGTAACATTTGTCTATTAATTTCCTTATTTCCCTGTCTATAGACTTGGCAATTTCTTCACTGAAATCCCTGTCCCTGGCCAAGTCTCTTCCCAGGAAGACCTGTCCCTGCTTGCTGCCCAGGGTAATAGGGCCCAGCTCTTCGCTCATACCGTATTCCATTATCATCTGCCGGACTATGGAAGTAGCCCTTTCCAGGTCATTCTGAGCCCCGGTGCTGATTTCTCCCAACACGCACTGTTCCGCCACCCTGCCGGCCAGCAGTGCACTCACCCTGTCCATAAGCTCCGAACGGGTCATGTAATAGCGGTCTTCTTCCGGAAGCATAAGAGTATAACCACCGGCTCTTCCCCGGGGTATTATAGATACCTTGTGCACGGGATCAGTGCGGGGCAGCAGATAACCCACCAGGGCATGGCCGGTTTCGTGGTAAGCCACCAGCTTTTTCTCAAAATCGCTGATAACCTTGCTTTTCTTTTCTGTTCCAGCTATTACCCTGTCAATAGCTCCCTCCATATCCTGCATATCTATGGCTTTTTTATTGTTCCTGGCTGCAAGCAAGGCAGCTTCATTAACCGCATTTTCCAGGTCCGCCCCTGTAAAACCGGGAGTACGCCGGGCCACTACTTTTAAACTTACATCATCCGATAGCGGCTTGTTGTGGACATGAACCCGGAGTATTTCCTCCCTGCCCTTAATATCAGGGTAGTTTACAGTGATCTGACGGTCGAACCTTCCCGGCCTCAAAAGGGCAGGGTCCAGAATATCGGGGCGGTTGGTAGCAGCAATTAATATGATGCCTTCATTAATGTCAAACCCATCCATTTCCACCAGCAGCTGGTTAAGGGTTTGCTCCCTTTCATCGTGGCCACCGCCCAGGCCTGCTCCCCGCTGCCTGCCCACGGCATCCATTTCATCTATAAATATTATGCAGGGGGAATTCTTTTTCGCGTTTTCAAAAAGGTCCCTGACCCGCGAAGCTCCTACCCCTACAAACATCTCTACAAAGTCAGAACCGCTGATACTAAAGAAAGGCACCCCTGCTTCCCCGGCTACAGCCCGGCCCAGCAAAGTTTTGCCCGTTCCCGGGGGGCCCACCAGCAGAACCCCCTTAGGGATCCTGGCCCCGATTTCTATAAACTTCTTGGGATCCTTTAAAAATTCAACAATTTCCACCAGTTCAGCTTTTTCTTCGTCAGCCCCGGCCACTTCTCTAAAAGAAACATTTTTTTGCTCCGGCTCATAGAGCCTGGCTTTGCTTTTTCCAAAATTCATTACTTTACTGCCGCCACCCTGGGTCTGCTGCATAAAGAATATAAAAAGACCTATAAGCAGCAAAAAAGGAACAATATATATCAAGCTGGTCCACCAGTTACTCCCCGGTTCGGAAACATTATAAGTGATTTCATGGCTGCTCTTATCTATTTCCTCCGATTCTATTTCCTCCGATAAATCAAATTCCTCACCTACTTCCGATTTGTACTTCTTCTCTCGTTCATCTCCTTCTCCAATATAAGCGGTTACTTCATGGCCTTCCTTCTCTATATGGGTAACTTCTCCTTTTTTAATTTTTTCAATGAACACGGAAGTATAAATTTCTTCCACATCCTCACCAGGGAACAATTGCTGAAATATAAGCACCATAACCAGGGCTATAACCAGGTAAAATGTAATTTGGCGTAAAAAGGGATTCAAAAAATGTCCTCCTCTCTTTTTCCTGCACACTGCTTTCTTCCTACCATCACAACCAACCAACGGCTAAAATACAGCCTTGTATAAAAAAAATAGCTGAACAAAAAACCTTTATTTTCTCCTGCACTCGTTCATTCTACCATACAATTATGTACCCGTGCAAACAAATTAAAAGCTGCTGCTGCACTTTCTCCCCAAACCCGGGCATTTTATTTTATAGCTTTAATACGTCCCGGAGACTCTTATTCCATCAAGTATATGTCCGGCAAATTACGGTGTTTTTCGTTAAAATCCAGTCCGTAACCCACTACAAACTTGTCAGGTATGTTTAGGCCAACGTAGTCCGCTTCTATATTTACCTGCCTTCTTTCCGGCTTATCCAGGAGGGCTGCCAGGCGGAGGCCTTTGGGTTTTCTCTGGTACAAAGTTTCTTTAAGGTACTGCAGGGTAAGGCCTGTATCAATTATATCTTCTACTATTATAACCTCTCTACCTTCTATATTTTGATCCAGATCTTTTAGTATGCGGACTATCCCCGAGGTACTGGTTGAAGCCCCGTAGCTGGATACAGCAATAAAATCCAGCTCTACCGGGATTTCCACCTTTCTAATCAAATCCGCCATAAACACTACTGCCCCTTTTAACACGCCCACCATGACCGGTGTTTCTTCCCTGTAATCCGCGGCAATATTCTGTGCCATGGCTTTCACCCGTTGCTCTATTTCCGCCCGGTCAATGTACTTTTGTAATGAATTTTCCATAACCAGTTACCTCCTTCTTTTTACCCGGAATTATTTGTTTTTACCATACTTATAACCAACACTTTTTGAGTTTCCCCGGTTACTTTAAAATCTTCAGAGACCCGGTAACCAGCCACCCAGGCAATTTCATTGTTAGAGGTGGTAATTAATGGACAACTGTCTCGTTCCTGTCGGGGCACTTTAAGATCTATAAATAAATCCTTTACTTTTTTAGCCTGGTTTAACCCCAGGGGTTTAAACCGATCACCCGGTTCCCGCGCCCTTACATACAGGGGTAAAGAAATGCGTTGATAGTCAACATAAGCCTGGTTTACAGCAGGAGGCCAGGAAAGTTCGTGCACTTCTTTTATAGCAGTATATAACGTGAGGTTAAAACCCGGTATATAAGTACTGCCCGGGATATTCAAAGGTACAGGAGCCGGGGAATCAACACAGGAAGAAAAACGTTGGATTATTAGTTCGCGGCTGGTTTTATAGGCCAGGCCACCACCAGGGAGATCCAGCTCCTTTCCCGTTTGGCCGTGACAGGCCAGGTTGACCATATCCTCTACGTGCATAAAAGCAGGTTTATACTTTACACCAACCGCCAGGCTGTATGCCATTCTAATCAACCTGCGCTGCATGGATAAAGGCATCTCTTTAAACGTAGAACATTTTATTACCACCCGGCCTGTTTCTACCCGGGCTGACCGGGCAAAATAACTGCGGGTTTGCTTTTCCAGGTAACTCCTATCGGCCTCCAGTATCCGCCCCAGCTGATACAGGGCCTCTTTAATTCTGGGATTATATTCTTCTAGCTGGGGCAAAAGCTCCCGGCGCACCTTGTTTCTACGGTATATGTTTTTAAAATTTGACTCATCCTGTATATAAGAAATCCCTTGTTCCATGCAGTAACTGTTTATTTCTTCTTTACTCACCTCTATTAAAGGCCGGATCAGGGTTAAATTGCGGAACCTGCGGCTTACCTGCATACCGGTAAGGCCGTCCAGCCCACTTCCGTGTAGAAAATTAAGCAGTACGGTTTCCACCTGATCGTCCCGGTGGTGCCCGGTAGCAACAATACGAACCTTAAAATAAGAAGCTGCTTTCCAGTAAAAATAAAGCCTGGCCAGCCTGGCAGCCTCCTGGGCAGACAGGCCCCACTTTTCCCGGTAATAAGGAACGTTAATGCGAGCCCCGTAAAAAGGCACCTCCAATTTCCGGCACATCCGGCGGACAAAATCGGTTTCTTCTTTAGATTTTTCCCTAAAACCGTGGTCAAGGTGGGCTACCTTCAACCGGCTACCCGCATTGGAAATACTGTTGCACAGATAGTGAAGCAGGCTCATGGAATCTGCACCCCCGGATACACCTACCAGTACACTTTCATCGCGGGGTATGAGATTGTACTTTTGAATGGTTTCTTCAACTTTGTTTTCTAACATAAATTCTTCCGGTGCAACTACTCAAGCCGTTTTCCTTTCTTAGATGCTCTCTCTTGAGGCTGTATCATATTATGGCTGGTGCCTACAGCTTTGCACAGCAGGGCCAGACTTGAGTAACAGCTTTTACCGTTCATTCCTCCTGCCCAAATTTTCCTGAATTTTTATTAAAAAAAAGCAATCTTTTAGATCAAGATTGCTTAATAAATTAGTTTTATTATTTTAAGAATCCTGCTTTTTAAAGCAAAGAATCTCGGCAGGTTCATGAATTTTTTTAAAAAGGAACAAAACGGCAAGCAATAACTGTTTTGTCATCCCCCCTTCCATTCCTTTTAATTGCTTCTTCAAGGAGCCGATCTGCTATTACCTGGGCGTGTTTTTGCTCGTACTGGCTTAAAAAAGCTGGTAGCCAATCTCCGGCAGAAGCAGCAACCCCGTCACTAACTATCACCAGCAGGTCCCCGGGAAGTATATTTTCTTTATACTCTTCTGTATCTATTTCTTTTAAAATTCCCAGGGGGAGGGATCCTCTGCCAATTTTTTTAACCCGGCTATCCCTTTTGTAATAACCGGGTGCACCCCCGGCTTTTACCCACTCCACCTCCTTTCTGCTTAAATCAATCATTGCCATGTCTACAGTGGCAAATTTTTCTTTTTCATCTTTTATCTGCAGCAGCGAATTTACGGTTTTTATAATTGTTTTCCTGGATAAACCTGCCTTTACCATTTTATCCAACAAAGAAACCGTGGTCTTGCTTTCTTCCCTGGCCTCCGGGCCGCTCCCCATTCCATCGCTGATTATAACTGCATGCTTGCTTTCATCCACTTCGCAAAAAGTATAACTATCCCCACACATGTTTTCGTTCTTTCCA
>Ga0207421_10001574_pt1 | contig 29089 bp, 31 predicted proteins | sample SodLakKL_010_SED_4_FD_187542 | JGI IMG/M metagenome (GOLD analysis project Ga0207421, IMG submission 187542) | Alkaline sediment microbial communities from Lake Tanatar, Kulunda Steppe, Russia - 8KL_010_SED (SPAdes) (version 2) | ecosystem: Environmental > Aquatic > Non-marine Saline and...
CCAAGCCACCAGTCTAATAAACCATTTAGGAAAAAAACCAGCAAAATGATAAATAAACCAGTTTCCACTAACCTCATAGGAAATTAATATACTATATAACTCTTCATCAAACTTCATAATTGGTTTACGATTTGTTTAATCTCATTACGTAATTTATCAAAATCCGGTAATGGGCGATTATCAATGGAATTTAATTGAATCCCAAAAGGTAATAATATTTTACCATTCCCATCCTTTCCATGTAACCAAGCATATAAGATATCATAAGTTGCCGGGCTAACAATCGTAACATCCAAAGTAATTGTTTTAGGAACAGGACTAGGTGCCAATTTTAAGAGGCCTTTTGAATATTGTCCTTATTGTCTCAATAAAATGTGGATGTCGTTTAAATATTTCTCTTCCATGTTAAATATGTTTGTGTTTGTTATTAAACTCTCTTTCGTAAAGTGCCCTTAATAAGAGCAAATAAATAATCCCATCATCGATTTTTTCATTAAGAATAGTTCGATCTACTTCTTTTTCCAGATCAATAATATCGATAATACTAATCAAATGCTTCATTAACATTCCCAGAAGTGCTTGTTGGGGAGTATGGCCTCTAGCTGCAGCAGCACGATCAAAATTATGAAATGGAGCTCCTTTTTTTGAATATTCCTTGTTTTTGGACTGGGTTTTATCTTTAATCCTATCCAAAGTTTCCTTTATAGCGGAATGATAAATCTCTTTATCGGTCATGATTGAAGGTCTTTTATATTAAATTTAAACAGGGGGTGTTTCTTTATGGACCAGGGAACCTGAAAACCTTGTTTCTTAATTTCATTCTCATACATTTCTACCTTTAATTTCACGGTACTCTTATAGGTTAATTCATTTTTAAAGCGAGCTAACCCTTCAGAAACAGTGGCATTATGCTTTATATTAAAAAATTGACCCATTTTCTTTTGAGTGAGTGTTCGATGTAAATAATAATCCATTAAGAAAATGGCTGCCTCACGTAAAGGAGTGAAAGTGAACCTTTGATTTGCATGAGTAATGTTAAGCGATTCCCTTGGTACACGTTCTACTTTACAAATAGAATGGATGATCAATTCAAATACATCCTGTGGTCCTTTACTGGGATCGGGTTGTATTCTACGTTTTAGTGAGATCCAATCTGAATTATGAGTTAGATCCGGATTTGTATCCTCAACTTTTTTGATTAAAGTCTTTATTGTCATACTACTTCAATTTCTGGTTTTTCTAAAGGGGGATAAATCTGATCTACCTTTACTGATTTATACCAATTACCGTGTATTTTGCTAAGTCTTAAGGTAATTTTACCATTATGGTGATTTGCATAAACCGTATATTCACCTTGGTAACCTTCTACTCTTACTTTATCATATTTTCTTAGGTTTTTTCTCCATTTTTCCAATTCCTGGTGTTCTTTAAATTTATCATATATCATGAACCCCATGGTGGTTAAACACGCTACCCCTAAAATACCAATACCAATAAAAAAACCTAATTGTTCAGTTTCTAAAGGATAATTCATTTTAAATTGCATTATAAGTTGATTAAAAGCGAAATTAATTAATTAAAATAGGCAACCATCTAGTAATTAACTATGCTTAGTAGTATACTTTTACTTATGTAATAAACTAGTAGCTTATTGCATAATCTCGAGAGATGCCTGATCTTTGCCTGCTTCAAAACAATCATTAACTTTTTCGGTTAAAACATGTTTAAAAAATCGGTGGTATTTATAGGTCAGTTTCATAAACTGATCCCTATCTGCTTCTGTCATACATTCACCAATTTCTGAATAAACTTCATGTACTGAAAAACTTTCTGTTGTCATAATTCATCTTTTTTTGTGATTATTAGTTTACCTGATTTATCGTTAGTATATTTAAAGACCCCTTTTAATCTAATGTCCTGGTCTTCAATATGTCCCTTTAACTTACGGATAAGTCGGTAAATTACCCTTAATCGTTGATGAACCGACAACTTATTTAATCGTTCAGTGAATTTTTCATAACCGGGGGATTGTGTCGAAGAAAAAGCAACCCCTTTTCCATAAGAGGGAGAGGAATGGATTGTATAAACTATAACTAGCCAATTAGGTCCTCTTTTATGGTATACAATTTCAACAGGAACCTGTATATTGTCATAATATTCGATATGTATTTTAGGTAACTTTAACATATACAACCTGTTAAATTGTTTATTTATTAATATGATCCGCGGCAATACCAGTACTTCTTAATTAAAAAAACTATGAAAGTTCTGGGAGTAAATGCTGGAAATGGGGTTCTTTTATACCCATTTCTACCTGAAGTTATTGCTAATATTGAACTCCGCAGTGTATTCCATACTACTGGGGATTATCAATGGCAGTTAAATTTTCCAGGTATACCATTGATTAAAAAGCTTAATAGTGATCTCAATAATCTCCCTGATTTTACTGATGTTTCAATTATTATCTCTCATCCAGACTGCGGACATTCATCTATTCTTGCATACTCACGAGCCAAGAAATTTGGTAACCCAAAAGAGAATAAAAGTCTTACATTATTCTTTAAATCAGTGAGTTATTATCAGCCAGAGTTATTCTTAATGGAGAATTTAACGGCATTATTAGATACCTATGGGGAAGAAGATCTGATAAATGCTTTACCCAACTATAACTTGGTTTTCCATCACTTATCCGTATCAGAATTGGGTAACTCACAAATTAATCGAAAGCGCTTGATACTTATAGGTATAAGACGGGATTTACCTAAATTTATCCCAAAAATCTTTCACAACATCTACCCTGTTAACCAGTTACAATTTTCCGGAGCATTATTGAAAGGGTTAAATGACCTTAATCCACATATAGGACATATAAGAGAGGATGAAAATGATATAATTACTTTGTATGCTGGTTATAAAGATGTTATAAGCAATATCCGTAATGAATGGGTAACTAAAAGGGCTTCTGAAAAGCGTTGGAAAACTCCGGATAAAAAATTCACTACAGCACCAGGAGTATATAAAAACCTGGAGTTTGAGTACCCTGCTACAGTAAGGCCTACTAATCGACAATATAACCACAAAGGAGAGATGATGAGTCCTCGTGAATTGGCTCGTATTCAAGGGATTCCAGATGATTTTGAGCTTTACTACGACACCAATAAACATAAATACTGTATAAATAAGGGCCGAGTGACGGTGACAAAAACACCTCCTTATGAGGTAGGTATTTGGTTCTTTAGGCAAGTGATGAAAATAAGAAAGTTTTTATGGCCTTAAATCCCCTTTTAAAGTATTAAGGAGATAGATAAAGGGATATATGCACTATATATATTAAAAATATATAGTAGCATATATATCCCTTTTACTCTATTTCTTCGAAATAGTAGTTTATATAAATTAATTGTAGGTACCAAGGCGAATGAAATCAACTTTAAATCGGAGAATGGTAGTAGCCTCAACTCAACAATTGGATGAGTTAATGAGGGTAATGAATGATATTTTTTATTTTGCTACTTTCGTATACATTGTTCACCCACTTAGGGGAAGAGTTAAATTCGATTTATATCCTTTTCAAAAATCAGTTTTATGGCAATTTCTAAATAACAGGTTCAATATTGTCCTTAAATTCCGTCAGGCAGGGCTTACAGAACTTATTGCCCTTTACTGTTTATGGAGAGCCTTATACAACGATAATCAGAATATCCAGATTATTTCTATCAAGGATAAGGTTGCTAAGAGGGTTTTAAGAAGAATTAAGTTTATGTATAAAAACTTACCCACTCATCTGCAGTTACCTATTGTAAACGGGACTTCAGGAAAGCTGGGTACTTCTGAGGAAGTTGAATTCGAGAATGGATCAACAATCACATCTATACCAACTACTGAAGATGCGGGTAGGTCAGAGGCTGTATCCCTCCTTGTAATTGATGAGGCGGCGATTTTACGGTGGGCTTCTACAATCTGGGGGGCAGCCTTTCCTACCCTTAGTACAGGAGGGTCAGCTATTGTTAATTCTACACCTTACGGAATTGGGAATTGGTACCACCAAACTTGGGTAGATGCATGTGCTGCAGGTAATGATTTTAATCCTATTCGATTAACATGGACCATGCACCCAGAAAGAGATCTTCATTGGTATGAAGAAATGAAAAAGATTCTCGGGCCTAGAAGAACTGCTCAGGAGATCGATGGAGACTTTCTCACTTCTGGGGATTCGGTTTTTGATCTTTTAGATATCAAAGCAATTGAAGATACTTTATCGGAATTCCTTCCTATTGATATACGATATAATGGTAACTTAAGGATTTATGAAAAACCTTTAAAGGGTGAGAAATATGTAATCGGAGCAGATATTTCTTCAGGTAGAGCTCGAGATTATTCCACATTTACCGTAATGAAGCGGTCTGGGGAAGAGGTAGCTTGTTTTAAAGGAAAGATCCCTATTGAACAATTTGCTAAACTCTTGAACTTAATTGGAAGGGAATATAACAATGCTTTATTAGCTCCCGAAGCCAATGATATCGGTCAAGGTGTAATTAAGTTGTTACAAGAATGGAATTATCCCAATCTATATTATACCGTACAGTTTATCAAAGAGAAAGGGGAATCTAAGCCGAAGAAAGCTAAAATACCAGGTTGGGTTACTACCATGAAGAACCGTCATACCATTATCATGGAACTTGAGGCGGATATTCGAAATGATAGTATTATCATTAAAGATCCTTTCTTTATACAAGAAGCTTATACCTTTATTTATAATGAACAAAATAGACCTGTAGCACTCGGTAAGGATAAAGTAAAGGGTGATACGGGGGATGAGTTATTTGATGAAGTTTATACTGATGATGCCATTATGGGTAAAGCAATCACTAATTTTGTTAGAAAAGGTAAAGTAAACCATGTTATTGTAACACCAAGATAATTTGCAAATGAACCTATTTCAACGGATATTTGGGCCAAAAACCAAACCATTAAAGCAAAGGACCCAACCTGTAGATGATTTTGAGGAAAAAAAGAAAATCTATGGCGGTCCTTTACCTGGACGTGTTTCTGAAGCAGATACAGGTAATTATGTGGAATTCCTAAAAGGAGAATATCACTTTGTTACTCCCGAATTTGTATTTGAGGTAATTCCTTTAATTAGGCGATTATCCATTTATAATGAGGATTTTGGGCAAGCTATTTTTGACCTTGTTCAGTTATGCAATACAGGTTATAACATTAAATTTGATAAAAATGTTAAACCAGATCAAGTGGATAAAATGAGACGCCACTTGTTAAATAAATCTCGGGTTTGGAATGATGGTGTTGCAGGATTGTCTGGTTTAATCAATAAATTAATTGCTCAGATTTTTATTAGCGGAGCGCTATGTAATGAGTGGGTAATTAACAAACAGATGGATGGTATTGACAATATCTTTTTGGTTAAACCCGAAACTATCCGTTGGAGATACAATAAACGTAAACTACGTTATGAACCTTATCAAAAAATCACTAATCCAAGAGATTCGAAGGATGTTTATCGTAAATTAAATCAATTTACCTTTAAATATTATGGTTTATTGGGTGATGGAGAATCTCCTTATGGTATACCTCCTTTTATCCCCGCTTTAGAGGGATTAAAGAAGAAAAAGACCATGGATAAGAATATCGACCATATTATGGAACAATTAGGTATTCTGGGGTTCTTTGAAACTAAATTAGAAAAACCTGACCAAAAATTACAAGAAAGTGATAACGCATATACAAAACGATTGGAAAATCTGTTAACAACCACTAAGAATAATCTAAAGGGTTCATTAGCTGATGGTTTAACAGTTGGGTTTAAGGATGACCATGAATTTGAATTTCATTCAACAACCAAGAATCTTAGTGGTATTAGTGAAATTTATACTCAAAACTTAATTCAATTTGCTAAAGGCTTAAAACACCCACCTGCTTTTATGGGTATTCAATCTGATAAATCAGAAACCCATATAAATATTATTTTCACCAAAATGTTGGCTCAATTATCCAATGTTCAAGAAATATTAAAACAAAACCTGGAATTCGGTTTTCAAATGGAATTGAGGTTAGCGGGGTTTAAATTTGACTTTTTAGATTTAGAGTTCAAACCTTCTACTATTACCGATGATTTAAAATTACAACAATCCCGGGAAATTAAAATCCGTAATCTTATTGCTTTGTATCAACAAGGTATTCTTTCTCAAGATGATGTAGCGGATGAAATGGGATATGAATCCCCGGATGCTAAAGAACCGAGACAATCTATTGATGGTGAAGATCCCACCGGTTCTAAAAAGAAACAAGATCGAGAAGCTGATAAAGATAAATCGGATCGTAGATCACGAGATAAAGATAAACCTCAACCAAAGCGCAAAGATCGAGATACTAGAGAAAGATAGCACGATACTATTTAATCTTATAATGATCAAATGGTTAATTCCATAGTGTTAGTAGTTTTTCGTGTTTTAATTATCTCCGGGCTAGATTAAGCCGATCTAGCCCGGTTTTTTAAAAGTAAAAATTATGCCTTACGGTACCGAACAGTTAGACTTTATGATTTGTAATGCCAGTCATGCAATCATGAATGGTAATAAAGGATCAAAAACTCCCGTTTCTGAGTTCATAATTAACCCCGAAAAAGATGTTTCTATTGATAACTCTAATTTGGGGCTTTTTAATGTAACATCCCCTAATATGAATACCTATTACCCAGAGGTAGATGGGGAGAATGTTATTCCTCAGGAAGGGGATTTTATCTATCCTGTTTTTCGATTACTTTCAGAAGTTACGGTTAATAAAACCTTTAGCCCGGTAGATTTTAGTGAAGCCACGGTATTAAAGGATTCTATGAGCCTTTTAAAGGGACAAACGGTTTATACCGAACACGAACAATTGGTTGGTAATCATATTGGAACCATTAAAGAACCTTTTTGGCAAGAGGCATATACCATTAATGGAGTAAAAGTACCTGCGGGTATTAATGCGGTACTTATGGTAGATGCTAAATCTAACCCTAAGATTGCTAGGGGGATGTTACAAGATCCTCCTGCTATTCACTCCGTTTCTGTATCAGTGATGTATAAATGGAAAAAATCACATGATATGGAAAATGATGAGTTTTATGAAAAACTCGGTACCTTTGATAATAAGGGGCAAATGATTAGGAAAATAGCTAGTAATATCATTCTTTATTCAGAATTATCACTGGTTCCCCATGGTGCTGACCCTTATGCACAAATGGTTAATAAAGATGGAAAGATTACTAATCCTACTTGGGCAAAAAGGTTTAATGCTCTGGGGGAAGGTAGTTTTGCTGCTGTGGATTACAAAAATATCCTAAAAGGAGACCTTGAAGTCGAGATTAGTAACTTTAATCTATATAACCGTAACTCAAAAAGTGATAACAACAAAAACAAAAGTAACATGGATGGAATCTTAAATGCTATTGCCAAAATAGTGGGTTTTACCGATCCAGTGAATGAAGAGAATCAATCTAAACTCACTAGCCATATCCAGAAGCTTATTTCGGATAACCTGGAGAATGAAACCGGGTATTCTAAAGAAATTAAGCAACTCAAAGCGGATAAGGCAAAACTGGAAGCGGATTTGCAAAATGCAATTACCGAATCCGCAGACCTTAAAAATAAGGAGCACTTTATCACCATTGGAGAATCACATCTTACCGACCTTCGAGATCGTGCCGTCAATGTTTATACCACTTTGAAAGGAGAGGATAAAGATGAAACGATTGTGGAGATGATTAAAAATGCCGATGAAAAAGTGGTAAAATCTCTTTTGAGGGGTTATGAACAAGAATTGGATGATCACACTCCGCTTACTTGCCAGGATTGCTCTTCAACCAATGTAACCCGTGCTTCTTATAAGGCTGATGATGGAGATGACTCCGGAGAGAAGCCTAACACTCCTACTTTCAAATCCAATATGGAAGTTATTCAAAATCGCCGGAAGACTAGATTTTCTGTCAAACGGATCCATGGCGAACAATAATCATTTATTAACTTAAACAATCACAATTATGCCTAGAATTTTCGGAGAAGAGACTAATCATGTGATCCATAAAAGCGAGAGCCACAAACTGCACCAACAGTTTGATGTGGATAAGCATGACACTAGTACCGGCGGTAGTGATATTCAGATCGGTATGCCGGTAAAAATGGCTGGTGACTTTACTATTGCCCCCTTTGCTGCAGGGGATAAAGTACATGAATTGATCGGGGTTGCTATCCATGACACTGACCTTGAGGGGTACCGTGAGGAGAAAACTCCTTACAACTCAATTAAAGATACTTATAGCCTTAAGAGGGTTACTGTATCTATGCGTGCATATATTATCATCGAAGGTGTTGCTGGTACTGGAAATGTAACAGCTGGTCCTGTAAAGTATGCAGGTTATTCTGCAACCGATGATATGTTTCCACACCCGGGCGTGAATGTCTTTAAAGACCTTGCAAATGCTGGAGAAGCAGATCAATGCGTAGGTTGGGCACTTCATGCAGCCGATGACGGGGAAGTTGTTAGAGTTGCCCTGGCTGTTTAATTAATCGAATCATAAACTTTAAAACTTAGTGATATATGAATAGGACTGCTTATGAAAACAGCCAATTTAAGGGTAAAATCAAAGAAACCGTTAAATTAGCTGAAGCTATTCGGTCAGATAAGGATAACCCAGAAGATATTACTCTGGCAGAAGTGGTAAATGATAAATTTACTACATCTATGGAATCCTTTTATCAGGACCTCGGTATTGACCCCAGTGTTGATACAATTCACAACATTTCCACTCTGATGAGTGAAGATGAAAGATGGCTTATCCCAGAAATTTTCCGGGAAGCCCTACGTCTCGGCTATCGTAAAGCCCCAATTTGGCCAAATGTAATTGCCGCAGAAGAACAGGTTAACGGGTTGACCCAGGTATTGCCCCATATCAATATGAGTGATGCTGCTCCGAAATTGCTCGGGGAAGCCGAAACTATTCCTCTTGGAGATTTGAGTTTTGGTAAGAAAACTTTCTCTGCCTTTAAACTGGGTAGGGGTATTAAGATTTCTTATGAAATTACTCAATTTTCTTCCTTGAATGTAGTTTCTCTTTTCCTCCAGGATTTCGGTATTAAGTTGGGTCATGCTATTGATGTTCTGGCTTTGGATACCCTTATGAACGGTGAACAACTCGATGGATCAGAATCTGCTCCTGTAATTGGGGTTCAAACTCCCGGTACTGGAGCCGCTCAGGGCTCAACTTATATGGACTTGCTCCGTATTTGGTTGAGGTTGGGTCGTATTGGCCGTTTGCCTTCGGTAATGATCGGGGGAGAAAATATGGCTCTGAGGACTCTGATGTTCGATGAATTCCGTAAATATGTATATGGGTCTCCAAGAGAAAAACTGGATGTAAAAACTCCGGTACCTGCAACAACCAATTATTTTGTTCATGGAAATGTCCCGGATAATCAGGAAATTATTTTGGACCCTAGTTCATCCATTATCAAAATGAATGTAAATCCTCTTATGGTTGAATCCGAGAAAATCGTTTCCAATCAAACCGAGGCATTCTATGCTTCATTAACAATGGGATTTGCTAAGATGTTTACCGAATCAGCTCTGATTTTGGATCAAACCAAAGACTTTAACGGAGATAACGGATTCCCAACTTGGTTGGATGTGGATGCTCTGCAGAATGTCAATATTACCGAGTAATCCCGTTTTATAAGATACAAGTAGTAGCCGGGTTTTTCCTGGCTACTATTTATATCTTTAACCATAAAACAAAAGGAAAACTATGAGTAGATATTTGAAATTAGGGGAAAAAAGTAATTCGTTCTATGATCCCCAAACTGGCTTTGGTTTAAGCGGTAATGAAATCAAGGAAATTACTCCAGCTTTTCTTCGTAGTCCTCGGATTGCCCGGTTTCTTAAAGGCGGCGGTTTACAACATGCCCATAAGGAAGAATATAATGAATATATGGCTTCCTTAAAAGGTGAAGTAATTACTGAGAGCCCCGAAAAATCGGAAGATGAATTGGAGGATATGACAGTTGCTGAATTAAAAAATTACGTTACCGATTTGAAATGGGAAGAAGAAGATGTTGAAAAAGCCCAGTCAATCAAACGTAAATCCGAACTTATTGATTTTATCCGAAAAACCGAAGCACTTTATGAACAAGAATAAAACTTAGTCATGGGTGCTCAATTTGAATTTACCAAATCGGGGTTAGTTGTAGATTTTACTAATAAGTCCACAAATAACCCCGATTCTTTTTTATGGGATTTTGGAGATGGGAATACTTCTAATCTTGAAAACCCGCAACATACGTATGCAAGTACAGGTTTTTATACTGTAACCTTAACTACCACTTTAGGTGAGGTTACTGAAGATGTATCTCATACAGTTGGTGTAAATGAGGATGAAACTTTATTAATTACTGATGATCCTCTTATCGATTTGGTAAAACAATATCTACCAACAGAAATTAGTGATTCTAATGAGACTTTTGGATTTGAGATTAACTCAGCCATTAAAAAATGGCAATTATTCTTACAACCGCTAGTTAATCGAGAGATATCCAATGAGCAAGTTTATAATCAATCAGCTTTTATTGCACTAGAGAATTACCTGATTGCTTCATTAGTTGCCCGAGAGTTAATAATTAATGCAAGTAATCAATACTTGTCTACGTTAAATCAACATGCAGTTGATAAAGGCTCCGAACAAGGTGCTGGACAAGAGGTAAAGAGTATTCAAACTGGTCCCTCTAGAGCTGAATGGTTTTCTTCTTCCGAATTATGGCAAAATATTTTAAAAGAAGGAGGACAATTGCACCTTCTTACAAATTCGATTTGTTCATTAGCTCGTAGATTAAGTATTTACCTCCATTTTTGCGGGGCTCCGGCTAAACCTACAATTGTACCCAGAGTTTATAGGGACCCAGATCCTGTAATTACTAATCCTTTTGATAAAACCCGGTACTAATGAGTGAATGGGCTAAATTCAAACATGTGATGGATACCTTATCTTTTGATATGTTTCATCAAAAGGAAATTACTTGGTACCGATTAGTTAATAGTTTGGATCCACATGGTGAAAAAAATACATTAACTGATTACCAACCTCAAACTCTTAAGTGTTTATTGAGTTATAATGTAATGAGAACTTACCCTATTGGTAGTGATACAAAAGCGGGGACAATAGATACTCAACACATTACCGTGATATTAAATAAACAATACTTAGATGACAATGGGTTTTTAAATCCCGATGGGTATTTTAACTTCAATCCGGGTAATGATTACTTTATGGTTGATGGTATTAAATATTATGATTCTGGAGATACACAAGCTTCTCAAGTTAGTACAGATAATCTGTCCTTTTTTGTAGTTCTTAAACGAGCTGAATACCCTACTGGAAGGCATATACATGGTGAACCTCCAATTCCCGAATAATGGCAAAATTATATACCCATGGGTTTGATAATACAGGCGGTTCATTAGGAGGCGGGTTTGGAGTTTCTCCAGATGTGCACTTAAATTATCGATTAGTGGGAGAATGGGAAAGAGCAAATTATATGTTCCGTCGTTTTCCCACTGATGTGAAACGGGGGGTAAATTTAGCCACTCGAAAAGTTGCAAGGAAATATCGTCGAAAGGTTATTGAAAATATTCGTAACCAAGGGGCAGCTATTGGATGGGAACCCATTACTTCGGAAAAATATCGGAAATTTAAAGAATCTAAAGGTGAATTTTCTGTAGATACCCCCTTACAGTTTTTTGGGTCATTATTACAGAATATAAAAACCTTTAAACACGGTCAAATGGGTTGGTCTGCCGGTATTAAAGCCGGAATAAGAAATGAAAAAATGGATCACTTAAGAAAAGGTAATTCTTTAAGTGTTTCAGAGTATGCAGGGGTTCTTGAACACGGATCAAAAACCCGTAATATCCGCCCTCGTCCTTTATGGACTCCAAGTTGGCGACATATTGGCGGTAATAAGCAATTAGTTCAAGAAGTTGCTAATACCTTAAGAGCATTATACCCAAGTAGGAGACTTAAATTACCAACGAGAATAGGTAGAGCTAAGGCTATGCCTACAGCTAAATTATAATAGATATGAGTGTTTATGATGTACCTTTATTAAATACTCAAGAATTGGTAGAGAGAACCATTTACCACTCTATGAGAAAACACTGTGTATCTAGGGGATACTTACCAGATATTTATTCCTTTGATCAAAATGCTCAAGGTTATAGGGAATATCTTGAGGCTTTTTCGGCAATTGTTGATGATAAAGGATTTGCCATTGAGGTATTTAATAGTGGACCTCCTACTGAAAGAGAGATGAAGCAAGTCCCTCGATTAATTTTAGATATACAAGGATTTGTACCCGGTTCTATTGGAGGAGATCAAAGTCAACAATATGAATGGAGCGAAGAACACAATAAATATTATGGATTTATAGCTCCCCCTACTACTTCAGATCTTTATTTCAATATCCATATTGTTGCTAGCAATGCAACTCAGGATCGTATAATGAATGCCTTAGTTTCATTAGCCGTTCCTAGAAGAGGCTATTTACCATTATATAACGCAGAAGATAATTTTTTATTTACTAATTTTTTAACTTATGTTCCTGTAAATGAATATAAGACCCCAGGTATAATGGAAACCATGATACGTTATGTTTGCCCTGATTTGATTGAAGTTGCTGATATTCCAAATACTGATCCAATCATTCCGCCTTTAACCTATTTCCAAATTGATCTAGAAGAGGGCGATAAACCTTAATTATTATGGCACACATTGAAAAAAGAAAAATCACGTTAAAAACCCAACCCCAAGCTCCTAAGAAAACAGAGAAAAAAGAGGAAGAGTTCATTGAGTCAACTCATGAAATTATTCCCAGGAAAACTAAAGGGTGGTACGATGTCGTTGATCAGGATGGTAAATTGGTTAATGATCAAGCCCTTAGAAAACAGCAAGCTGAGCAGTTAAAATTAGACATGCGTAAGACCTGATGTTAAAGGTAGTTTGTTTTAAATGGAAACATACAAGTGGCTATAAGTTGGCTTCTTTGTATAATATTGAAGGGTATACTGCTGGCCATGTTAATAATTTACACAAGGCTGTTTCATTGAATTTATCCATACCTCATGAATTTATCTGTATTACGGATGATCCAACAGACATAAATTGTAAAACTATCCCTTTATGGGATAAATGCCGAGAATATGGAGGTTGTTATAACCGATTATATGTTTTCAGTAAAGATATGAAGGATATAATTGGGGATCGGTTTGTTTGTATTGATTTAGATTGTGTAATAACCGGAAATTTAGATCCTTTATTTGATCATGATTTGGATTTTGTAATAAATTCATATTATGGACCTCAACCTAAACAATACTATAACGGAGGGTTATTTCTGATGGATGCTGGGGTTCATGATAATGTATGGACTGAATTTGAGAAAGATATACCAGGTAATATTGAATTACTTGAAGAAGAGAGAAAACAGGGAAACTTACTGGGTACTGATCAGGCTTGGATAAGCCATATTTTGGGGCCGGAGAAAGCCGTTTATGAGTGTGAAGATGGAGTTATTCCTTATCGTTTATTAAAAAGGCGGGGTAAACAATCTATTTTACCCGACCATGCAAAAATGGTATTTTTTGCTGGAAATGCCGATCCTAGTACGGTTCAGTTTACCGATAAATGGGTAAGAGAGTATTGGAGGTGTAATTACATTATAAAAGAAAACGGTTTTGACCAATTAGAAACCTTGAGTCAAAAGGTCCAATGGTTAAAACATTTCTATTATAATCCCATTATGCCCGATATTGTGGATAAAATAAAAGTGAATGATTATGTCATTGAAAAGCTGGGAGAAGAAGTAGCTAATTCACTTTTTATACCCACTTTGTCAGTTGGTAACAATGTACATGAGATACCATTTGAAGATATACCTCAACCGTACATTGTTAAACCAACTCATTTATCAGGTGCTTTTATTCGGGTAGATGGGGATTTAAAGAAAAAGTTACCTTTTATTAAACATTACGGACATAAATGGTTAAATACAACTTATGGCCATAAAAGTAATGAATGGGTTTATTATAACCTTAAACCCCAATTAATGGTACAAAAACATTTACCATTAAACAACGGGTATTTACCCGAAGATTATAAACTTCACATGATTAACGGTAAATGCGAGTTTATTCAAATTTATTCTGAAAGACCTTTAGTAGGTAAAGGAGAAGCGAAGCAACTAAATTATACCCCTGACTGGGAGTTAATTCCCGTTTTAAATCATAAATATGAAGCCGGGAAACCTTTACCCAAACCCCCTGCTTTAAATAGGGCGATTGAAATTGCTGAAAAATTGGCTGAACCCTTTGATTATGTAAGAGTAGACTTATTTTTATTTGATCACCAAATATACTTTGGGGAGCTTACCTTTTTTCCTCATGGAGGTCATTTTAACTTTACACCAGAAACATTTGATTATGAGATGGGAAGTAAGTTAAAATTGATTAAATCCGTAAGTTAATACGAGATTACCAATTACTATTATATAACACTAAAATGAAATAATTATGTCAACTCCTGCTCCACGTGTACAGCATACCTTAGTCGATAGGACGCAAACTACTCCAGATCTTGTTTCTGGAATAGCTTTTGTGCAAGGTATTACTAAGCGGGGTCCCATAAATGATCCAAAACATTTGATTTATAGTTGGGATCATTTTGTTACCTTGTTTGGTGGATTAATATCTACCTCTGATTTTCCTCTTCATTGTAAAGAGATGTTAGATCGCGGGGTAATTCTTAGAGTTAACAGTATTAAAGTTAATGCTGTAAATGCCTCTGTAGATATCCAAAATTCCGATAGTATAGCTCCAAGTACCCTGTTTACTTTGGAGAGTAAATACCCGGGTGAGGATTATAATAATCTTTCAATCACTACTAGTGAACCTACGGATAGTGAACTTGGGGATTTTAATATGGAGATCTCATTTAATAACGGTGAATATGTGGAAACATATGAAAATGTAACCGTGGGAGAAGATGAGATCATTACCACCCTTGCCAATTCTAAATGGGTTCAATTACAATCAATGGGAGATCTATCTGGTTTATCAGGTTCAGATTTAATTCCCGCTTTCTCAGAAACGGCCTTTACTTCTGGGGATGATGGGGATGCTGAATTGGATACTGCATTAGCGGATTTTTCTGCCTTTGATGAATATGAGGATAGTATTTTTCTATCCAATATTTGTGATTACCCTGCTGATGCTGTGGTTTTAGCCACAGCAGGAGAGGCTTATGCTGCTTCAAGAAAAGACCTTCGGTATTATCATAGTATCCCCACTTCAGAGGATTCCAATACTATTATTACTGCACGAAAAGATCTTCCTTATTCACGGTGGATTTCTTATACTTCCGGAGGTTGGGTGATTAGCCACCCTGAAACAGGTGAACAAGTGGCTATTAGTGAAGTTTCTCACTTCATTGCCAATGGCGTCCAAACAATTAACCTGGAGGATTGGTGGCTTTCTTTTAGCGGGCCTCAAAAAACAGTTCCTGGAGTACTTAAGCCGGAAGTTAATTTTGGTGGAAAGGCTAAGTTCCAAGAATTGGATATGTTAAACCGGGCAAATGTTAACATGGCAATTAACCGGTATGGGTCCAACATATTCTGGGGTAATTTCTCCGGTCAACGGGAAAATACCCATACTAAATTTATCAGTACCAATAACCTGATTATCTATATGAATAAGAGCTTGGGTCCGGTACTTGAAGAATATATCGAACAACCATTGGATATTCCATTGTTCCGTACTATTTATCATTCCGTTACTCCATTTTTGGATAGCCTAGTAACAGGTAGAGCAATCTTTACCTATGATTGGTTAGGTGATCAAGATGTTACTAATTTGGATGAGCTTAAGGTTAATACGGCGGTGGATATCCAAAATGGTATTTATAAGGTAAGACTACCTATTACCCGGATTAATCCCTTGCAAAAATTTAACCTAGTTATTGAGCTTTCTCCGGCTGGGGTAACTATTGAATAACCTTAAAAACCTTTTCAAATATGGCAAAAATAAGTAATCCCAGAAAACAGTTTCGGTTTTCAATTCAATTCATTGGGATGCCGATGAATCCCTGGTTAGTTCAGGATGTAGATCATCCTGAAATTGATACCGAACAAACGTCACACGGGGATGTGAATTATGATGTAAAAACGGCTGGTAGAACGGTTGTAGGTAATGCTACAATCAGCAAGATCATGACTACTTCAGGGCCGGATAATTTTATCTTCAATTGGAAAACCCAGTGTCAGGATCAGATTACCGGCGGTGGAGAAGTACCTGATAGGTATAAAAAGAAGGTATTGGTTACTGAGTTTGCCGAAGACGGTGTTACTATTATTAATACCTGGATTTGGGAAGGATGTTGGCCAACTAAAATTACTGGTCAAACCAATACTCGAACTACCTCAGAAAATACCATTGAATCTTTTGAACTTTCAGTAGATGTAGCGGATAAGGTATAATAACTTTGCTTTTTACTAAAGAGGGACTATATAATATTAACTAAGATATTTGTATAGTCCCTTTTTTTAAACCCTTCGATTAACATGCATACAGAATTGCCTTTTATTCAAAAGCAAGAAGAAAGTACACTTCATGGTAAATTAGCTACTTTGTTACTACCTTCGGGTAATACAGTAACTATTCGTGAACAGAATGGAAATGATGATGATATTATTTCTTCATTTATTTCTGGAGATGAGATGATTGGTCCGATTAATCGATTTTTAGCCGGGTTAATTGTTGATCATTCTTTTGAGGGGTTTAAAAGTAAATCCACAATTTTACCAACAGAGATTCTGGAGTTATTGTTAAGGGATAAATATTTTATCCTAATGGCATCTAGGATCTTTTCAATCAGTGATACCATTATCTTTAGTTGGGATTGGAAAAATGGCAAACCTCCTGTAAAATATGAAGAAGAACTTCTTCCCTATTTATGGGATTATAATAAGGAGTTTCCGCAACCAGGTGATCCCGAATATTTTAAATATCGCATTGCTCCTTATACTGAACAGAAAACTGATACTAAGGAATTGGTCCTTAAAAGTGGAAAGAAAGTTAGGTATGGGTTTTTAAATGGGCATGGAGAAAACTATCTCTTAAATATTGCCGATGATAATCGTACTATTAATGCTGGGTTAAAAGCTAGGGGTTTAGAACTTTGGCAAGACGGGGAATGGATTAAGGTTGAAAACTTTAAGGAGTTTAAAGCTTATGAAATGGCCTCATTACGGGATAGTATTGAAAAAGAAGATAAACAATTTGATGGTCTTACGGATATTACTAACCCTTATTCTGGTGAAGTATTAGCCGTTCCTATGTTATCCATTCAGGATTTTTTCTTTCCACGGGAGATATAGAATTTGAGTACTTTTATGTCTCCCAGTTTAATTTAAGGTTCTCATTTTCTGAATTTAAAGGCTTTCCAGTTTCTCGTAGGAAAAAGTTTATTAAACTTGCAGACGAGGAGAACGAAAGAAATAAGGAATCTCTTAAATAATTTCCTATGTTACTTAGTGCAGCCGCCGGTCTAGAATCCGGTGCTGTTGTTTCTGTTGGACTGGATATTTATGCAGTCAATAACTTTTCAGGTCCTGCTGCCCAGGCTGGAATGTCTCTGAAACAACTCCAAAGTGAGTTTAGAAGGACCATGTATGAGAACCTGCGTGTAGCTAGGAATATGTATGCAGGTCTAGCTATGGCGGGTGCTGTTGTTACTCGGGGGATGCACAATATGTATAAGCGTTTTGCCGAGTTTGATTATGTAATGTCCGGTACTCAGATTGTATCTCAAGCCACTGAAGAACAGTTTAAATCACTAAGGAATGAGGCTTTGAGGCTAGGTGAGACTACTATGTTTTATGCTGATGATATTGGAAACTCCATGAGAGAGATGGCCAAATCCGGTATGGAAGTAGATGATATTATGAATAACATTCGAGCAGCGGTTGCTGGTGCCGGTGCTTCGATGGAAACTTTGGGGGTAACTACTAAAGCTATTATTTCTACATTAGCCCAGTTCCAGATACCTAGTGAACATGCGATGGATGTAATGGATAAAATTTCTGCTGCTGCACTGGGATCTAAATCCACAATTGCTCAATTATCAGATGCGTTAAAATATTCTGCTGCTGACTTCTATGCCTTGAACATACCGTTGGAAACTGCTCTGGGTATGTTAATGACTATGCACAATTTTGGTATTGAATCTAGTATGGCAGGTACTGCTATGGGTAACGCATTGCGGTATATGGCAAAAGCCCAATCTGATTTACGGACAGGGAGACAGTCTTCTGCATTAAATATATTTGGTTTAACTGAACGGGATTTTCAAACAGCGCAAGGTGACTTTAAAGATATGGTAGATGTATTCGGTTTACTCTCTGAGAGAATTGCCGAATTACCTACGATTAAAGGTCAGGTTGCAATGGAGGCTTTATTTGGGATTAGGGGTAAACGAGCTGCTTTTCCAATGGCAGCAGCCACCGATCAAGTTGCTAGAAATATTGAAAGAGTGGCTAATTCTGCTGGTATGGCGGAAGAAAACCTGGAAAAAATGATGGACACTGCTCACGGTGATCTATTGAAAATGATTTCTGCCTGGAAAACCACTGCTATTGCTATTGGAGGATCCCTTGAACCCGCCTTTCGAACTATGCACCAAATACTTAAAGGTGTAGGACAGGCTATTACCTGGATTACTCAAACTAAGGTGGGGGGAGTTGCAGCGGGGATAATAAAATATATCGCTTCTGGTTTAGCCCTCTTTACGATGATTAAAACGGTCGTTTGGGGAATTAAAGCAGCCGCTGCTGGAGTTATGATGATGATTACCAGTAATCGGATTAGCTTTGCCAATATGAATAAATCAATGGCTACTGGCTGGGCTATGTTAAAGCAACGGGCTTTAGGTTATAAACATGTGATTGATGGAATAACCGTAAGTCACATGCGATTAGCCACTGCTCAATTATCAGGAACTGCTGGTGCTCGAGCTTTAAGTGGGGGTTATGCTATTACTGGAGTTAAACGTTCTGCGGCAGTAGGTCATACTGCTCATGGTAGACCTCAAGCTTTAACAAATGTTGTTGATCAAAGATCAGGTAAGTCTTATCGTAAAGGTCAATTTGTCCCTTATTATATGGCTCCCGGTACTGCAGCCAAAACTCGCGGAAGCAGAGTGTCTAGTTTATTTACCCCCGCAATGACTGCAGGTACGGGAGCCAAAAAGGGAATACTAGGGGCGATGGGGGGTTTGCTAGGTAGAGCCGGAGGTTTATTAATGGGACCATGGGGGTTAGCCGCAATGATAGCTTTACCTGCTGTAATTACAGGATTATCCCGTATTATGAAAAAGAATACCGATGCTGTTAAAAAAAATACAGAGACGGAACAGAGAGCTCAACGTTTGGCTGATATTGAAAGATATGATACCGAGTTCTTTAATCAAAATGTAATTATTGAACGATTACTCAGGGCTTATAATAGACAACAGAATTATGCAACGGAAGGATTCCCTGATGCTAAGAAAGTAGAAGTAGCCTTCTTTGTGGATGGTAAGAATAAAATGAGACAAACCATAGATAATCGAATGGCAAAACAAATCTTTAAAATGGGGTTAGGTGAATAATGGCACGTTATAGAGATTCTACGGTACAGGAGAGTTTAAGGAAATTAAAAGATCCTCATATTAATGATCAATCTGTATATGAGGCCTATGGATTTGCTCATGGTGTGGTAACCTCTGCTATGTCTGTTAGTGAAAGGTTAGCTAGAAGAAAAGCAGAGAAGGCATATCGAGAAACTCTAGAAACCTCTAATCAGGTAGTTAAATATAGTGATACAGAATTAATATCCCCTAAACCATGGGTAGAACCGGAAAGTAAAAAGGTTACCGAAGGTAGAACAGGCCCCACTCATAAACCTGCTAGGTCAAATATTTTCCTCGTTAACCTGGAAACAGAAGAGAGAGTGAAGTTACCTTGGATTCCTCAAACTATCTCTATGGACCCCAGTTCAAAATTGGTGGCCATGCCTTCTATTGGTAGAAATACCCCTTTTTACCATTATACAGGTTCTGAAGATACATTGGAGTTTATAATCGATTGGTTTTTTACTGATGATATATCACGTAAAGCTGCTATTCATAATGCAACTAAGATAGAAGCTTTTTCGAAATCCAATGGGTATGAAACGGCGCCGCCTAGAATTAAAATAGTATGGGGTGGTAGTAATATCTTTAAAAATTCTATTTGGCTACTAGAACAAGCCCCTTATAGACTGTCTAATTGGGTGGATCATGTATGGAATAAAGAACTTAAGGAATTAACTTCTTATAAACTCCTTCCCCAACAAATTAATCAGGAAGTTAAGTTTAAACGTGTTAGTAAGCATAATCTATCCACTGAAGATATTGTTTTTGAAATATGAGTGCATATAACCAATTCCTTGTAGCAAAGTTTAGTAATGGGCAACTATCTTTGGATAGGCACCCTTATCAATATCGCCCTTCTTCAAAGGATAGAACCCATATCATTGTAGAAGGTGAGAGACTTGATACCATTGCTTTTAAGTATTATGATAATTCCACATTATGGTATATATTAGCCGATGTAAACGGGATCATTAATCCTTTTGATCTCACAATTGGTGATGAAATTCTAATCCCCGAGATCTCATGAATAGTGTAATCAACCCTAAAGGATATGGTGCCCCCGTAGTGGGGCTTTTTACTATAGATGGTAAGCCTATAACATTTGCGGGGTTAAATAAGGAGGCTATCGAAAGTGAGCATTATTTAACTATTGCTGAGTGTATGTTATGGGATGATTTTGAAGAGGGGATAGAACTTTCTCTAACTCTTGAGAGTGTAAACCCCAAGTTAATTGATAGTGAATATTTTGATTATGGTAATACGATTATAATCCGCTTTGGATATATGGTAGATGAGAATATGCACTTTGGTCGAATTTACCAATTAATCGTAAAAGATCATCAAGTATCTTATGATGAGACTCAATCCTTTAGTATAGACTTTGTTGATCAAGTCACCTTTCATAGCCAAGAGAAAGATCAAAGTAATGAACCTCAAGTTTTAGAAGAAGCAAGTAAGGCGATTCTTCAGATGGAGGGGGGTGAAGATATAAATATCGATGATTACCATAAAGCCGTATTGGGAGGGGATAAAGGTGCTCTTGAGAAATTATTTAAAGAGTTGGATAAAATTCGAAACAATTTTAAAGCTCGATCAGGGGAGTATGTTTTAAAGGTTCCAGTAAAGGAATTTGGAGCTAGATCTTATCTTTATTTTCCGACGGTTAAAGATGTTCGAGAATATTTTACTCAAGATAGCGGAAGACAACAATATGCCGGAGAAGGTCATTGGTCTTGGTTAGTTGAAGAGAGGGAGGGAGTAAGTATGAGAAATAGGTTAACAAATGAACAAATCTTTAACCTATATGCTGTTAGAAAAGATGAAAGGAGTTTTTGGTCCAAGTTAAAGGGGCCAGTTTGGCTACATTCTAAAGATGCTGTAGATTTATATGGATATGCTATCAATAGTTCAAAAGGGGAAAAACTATGGCGGAAGGAATTAGAGAAAATTGGAATTTTAGATAAATTAAAAGAAATAAGATACTTGGGTATGCCTAACCCCAGTATTTTATATGATAGTAATGGTGAATTTGACCCTGGTCGGTTGGATGAATTCTTAGAGGAATTTATGGATTCAGAGGTACTGGAATATGTACAAGCCGATATGAATAAATCGGGTTATAACAATTTAAAAGAGTATTTAATTAAGAAGTTTCCGGATCATAATTATGTTGATAAGGCTGATGGTAATGGGCCTGTTCTAGTTAAAAAAGACACAGAGCAACAAGCTTTTATGGATTTGGTATATAAAGGCGGTTCTGGGGATTTATTAAAAATCCGATTTGATACTGATTTCCAGGAGTCTGAAGTTTCTCAATCAGAGGCAACTATTGTGGATCCAGAAACGGGAGAAGTTACCAAACTTTCTCAAATACACAGTAATCAAACTGGTAATGAGGAATTAAATCCTACTAAACGATATGTTGATGATGTAGTAGATGCCATTTCTAATGGGGAAATGCCTCCGGCTCTAGATACCGAATATGAGGCGATCAATAAACCTGGTTTTACTTATGGGCATGATAGACCTGCTTATCAAGACAGAGATGGTAATTTTGTACCAGCCAGAGATAGTGCAAGGCGTATAAAACGTATAGCTCCAACAACTTTTTATAGTAAACCCGGTACGGTTGAGGAAATATTAAGGGAAATTGATAGTCGAAAAGAAGATAAAAACCTTAAAAGAATTATCGCAGATGCAGAGATACTGGGTAACCCTTATGTAAATACGGGACAAGTGTTTAATGTAAAAGGAGTAGCTCATAGGTTTACAGGTCGATATTTTGCTCTTTCTGTTCAACATAAAATTGATCCTAATTCGGGATATGTTACTACAATTGAATTAGGGAAAATACCTAAACAAAAAGTTCATGGAATTGTTATAGAAACTGAAGATGAGACAGAGGTTAAACGGGAAACTAAACGATGGAAGTTAAGGAAATCTAGAGCAGTACTTGTGGACGAAAATCGTCAAGATGTTAGGTCAGAGCCGATCATGAGAGTGGGAAGGGATAATCACGTATTCTACTCAACAAACGCATTGGCTCCTTTTATAATGACACCGGAAGATAAGATTATCCCTAATCATCATGTAGACTTTGATTTAGATATACTAGAAGGAGCTTTTGAAGACTTTATAAAATCGGAAAACGAAAAAGATCAACAGTTAAGGGATTGGGGTATTGATGTTTCTAAACCTTTTGAAATTAAAGAAACTCCTGAAGGTTTATTAAAGGATGCCTCATTAGATCGTATTGAAGAAGAGGAAGAGCGGGTGGATCGCTTTAGTAAATCGTTACCTTATAGAGATTCTGTTGATGAGATGACAGAATTTTTAGAAACTCGGAATGTGGGTTACCGGGCTCTATTAATCAGGAAGCCCCAAATACCTGATTATTTATTATTAGCGGAAACTGATTTAGCGGCTAAACCCATCCAGGGAACTATCGTAGGTTATAAGACAATCGGAACATTAAAATTATACAAAGATACTCAAGTAGTCTTTGAATGTTATACTCTAGAACCCCCGTGGAAGAATAATCAAAGGTTTGAAAGCCGCATTCCTGGAGGTCAATATGAAGTAATGCCTCGTTTTAGTTTGAATTATGGCCACCATTTTCATATCAAAAATGTTAAGGACAGAACGATGATTTTAATCCATAGAGGTAATCGTGTGGGAAATACTGAAGGTTGTATATTGGTGGGTATGGGGTTAAATGAAAAAGAGAATTTGGTTGATTCGGCGAAAGCTTTAAATAAACTCAATCAACATGTTGCCGGAGTAAAATTCACAATTAATATCATATAATGTATAGCCGTATACCTTTTAAAAATTTCCTTCAACGTTTAATGAGGGATGGTCTGGAAGCTTTTGGAAGACATTACTCTTCTTATAGGGGTTTTGTTTTATCTAATAAAGATCCTAAAAACCTGGATAGAGTATTTGTTTATGTACCTCATATCTCAGGTTGGAAAAAACATGGACAATGGGCCTGGCCAAAAGGTAAGTCTTATACCAATAGAGAAGTCCCTAAAAATGGGGATATGGTTTGGGTAGAGTTTGAAAGCGGAGATTATCGATATCCTATCTGGTCTTTTGCCAATCAAACAGAAGCTTTGGGTCAATCAACCCCCCATGACCCCGAGTCAAAGAATTACCATACAGAAAAAGGTCATACAGTTTTTATGGATGATCGGAATGATGTACTTGGGTTAAAGCATGTCAATGGATCTGAGATAAAGATTTCTAAAGACAAAATTGAGATTTTTGAAAAAGAGGGAGCCACAGTCTTTTTATCTGAAGAACAGATTGCTATTCAATCTCCCGATGGGTCAAAGATATTAATGAAAGATGGAGAGATATCCTTTAATGGAGGTAGTAATCAAGGGTTAGTTAAAGTAGAGGATTTAGTAAATAAACTTAATAACCTGGAAAATGCTCTAAATAACCATATTCACCCCTCACCTGCTGGCCCCACTAGTCCCATTACTCCTGATCATCGGATTATATTAACAAAAAAAGATGATCTAGAAAATGAAGCTATCCGACATTAAAAAACAAGCCCAGCATATCTATTAATATGGACAATTTATCATCGATATTATTGGGTAAAGGCCCTGTATTTCCTATAAAAATAGAGGACGGAACAGTGCCTATGGATAAAGGGGTAACTCTTATCCGACATTCGATTATGAATATACTATTCTTTCCGAAACGTTTTAGATTTTTTATGGGACACTACGGAGGAAAGATTGAACACTATCTTGAACAACCGCTTGATGAAGTAACCTTAGATTTAATCCGGGAGTCTGTGATTGACTCATTAGCCACTTTTGAAAAACGTATTCAATTAAATCAAGTAGAAGTTAAATCAGAAAATGATACGGCTCAATTGTTTCTCAGCTATACCATTATTAAAAGCAATACCCGTGATTCCTTTATAATTCCTATGTATTCACGTATAAGACATTAAAAATGAGTTTACAAAATAAATGGGTTGGTTATCTTGAACGGGGGTACTTTCAAATTAAACAAAGTATCCTAAATCGTGTAAGGCAACGTCATCCAGAAATTACCGATTTTAGTGAAAGTAATATTTTCGTTATTATCGTTAGTATATTTGCTGGATTAATTGAACAACTAAATTATTATATTGACCAACTAATGAGGGAATCCTTCTTGCCAACTGCAAGAAGGTTTTCTTCTGTAGTGCGATTAGTGAATTTAATTGATTATAGGATTAAGGCAGCTAACCCTGCTTCTACTGATTTAAAGATTACTTTGTTAAATGCACAAGATGAGCCTTATGATCTCCAATATGGACAAGAAGAAACTATCCCTCAAGATACATTGATAGTGATCAACGGGATGGATTTTTATACTACTCGGGATATAACTATTAACTATCCTTATAATTATTCATCTGTACCTGTAGCCCAGTTTTCAAATTACACTCAAGATATTACTCTTTCCAGTGTATCGGCTAATATGACTTTTCCTTTAGGAACGGATTATGTTCATAATAGTTTATCGGTATTAATTAATTCTGTAGCTTGGGAAATAGTAGATACATTTGCTAGATCAGGACCGGATGATAAACATGTGATAGCTGATATTGGTTTAGATGGTCAAGCTTATATTAAATTCGGGGATGGTACAAAAGGGGCTTTACCTAATGTAGATGATCCAGCAACTTTTTCTTGGAAAAGAACTAAAGGTCCCACTGGTAACATACCAGCTCATTCTATTGATACAAAAACCACACCTTCTTTTACTCTTGACTATGCCAGTAAAATTCATATTGAAAGCCCAGATGATTTTACAGGGGGTACTCTTTATGAAACAATTGAGGATGTTAGGAAGAATGCTCCATTAAGTTTAAGAACCTTAAATCGAGCAGTTACATATCAAGATTATATTGATATCGCAAAGATGCACCCAGGTGTGGATAAAGCCAATATCCATTTTGATTGTGGGAAATATGTTACGGTTTATATATCCCCTAAAAACGGTGGCCTAGCTTCTCAAGCTTTATTGGATAATATCAACAATTGGTTTGATCAATATCGTATGCTTACGACCTTTGTAGATATGAAAGCTACGGGAGAAGCCATTATCCATTTAAAACTTACGGTTGTAGGTCGACTTCATATGAAAACTGCTGATATTGAAGCCGAAGTTAAAGATGCTTTACTTAATCATTATAATTATGACAATTCAGATGTAGGTAAAGCCGTTAGGTTATCTGATATTTATGCTTTAGTGGATAATCAACCTACTGTTGATTATGTAAATATGGATAACCTATATGCAATACCTTATTTCTTTCCGGAGAATCATAATATATCACTAAATAAAACATTTACTTTAATAGGAACTAATAAGGCTCACAATTATAGATTGAGCTTTATTAGTGGAACAACCTGGTTCCTGTATAAAGATGGTTTTTATGAAGCCCAGTTAACTACAGGTAGTGAATACGATAATGGTAAATTTAAACTTACTCCTGAAGACGGAGCCTATTCTGCTGATAGTCATTGGAGATTTACAATCTATCCGGCTAATAGGGATATTATTATTACTGATTTTTCTATACCAATAATTAAGGAAGAGAACCTAACCTTAGTTATTAAAGAAATTGTTAACTAATGGACTTTAAGAAATATATCTGGGATTTATTTCCTTATTTTTATAAGGAGCATGACACCTATAAAGACGGTGATGGTCAAGGTGTATTGGAAAGGTTTATTAAATTATGTGGAGAAGAGTTGAATGAATATATAAACCCTTACCTTGATGAGACTTCTGAGCATTATTACATGAAGAACTTGGATCCCATGGAGGCTGAGCAGAAATTCTTAAAGATTATTTCTGAGTTTCTGGGTAATCCTCCTAATCCTTTAGGTACTTCAGAATTTAGGATACTACTTAATTTTATTTTACAACTCTATCAGATTAAGGGGACAATTAAGGGTTATGAGTTATTCTTTAGCCTATTAGGATTTGATACAACAATTACTGAATTAACTCCTTCAGATCAAAGTGCTACTAACCTTTATGATACCGAGATTTTACATGATAAACAATATATTTATGATGAGGATTCACCGACTTGTAAAACTTCTCATTGTTCATATTATACGTTGGATTTAACCCCTATTGATCCCGAGTTTACTTTAACCACTGAATTAGACACAAAACTAAAACAGATAGTTAAATTTATCGAGCCCATTAATGCTCGGTTACAGGTAGCAGTAATGGCTCCGTTGACTAATACCCAAACTAGAAGTTTTTGTATTCAACAACATTTATCACTTAAATTGGAATACCATATACCACCTGGTGAAAGCCCCGAAGAAGGATCTTATGATGATTACTTCTTAGCAACTTGGGATTGTGATGGGGTTATGGTAGCTTTGGATTCAGAGCTACTTACTTTTGATAATGAAGATGTAACCTTTGATATTGAAACAGTTGAATGGTCACGAGTTTATATATAAAATATGGCTAGAAAAGAGATTGCTTTAGGTATAATTGCTGGTGATGGAACCGGTACTCCTTTAAGAGTAGGCGGAGGTAAGATTAATGATAACTTTAAGGAGTTATATAGTGGAATTGTAGAGGTAAATGATAATCCCGCAACACCTAGTGCAGGTCATATATTAATTTATCGTCATTCAGATGGTCGGATTTTAATGAAAAATTCCGATAATCAAGTTATACAGGTTGATCGATGGAAGATAAAAGATAATCTGGGAAATGTGGCTTCTTCTCTCTTGTATTTACAATTTGGTCAACATTTTACCTTTCAAGAAGATGGTGATAACTTAATTATTACCCTATCAGAAGCTAATCTAATTCACGAACAAAATTCTGATACTAAATTAGCTGAAGGTACTGATAATGAAATTTCTGCTGAAGAACTTAAGAGTTTACTATCAGCAGAAAAGGATTTAGAAGTTTCATTAGGAGAAATATCAGGATGGATCTTTCCCCCCGTTAATGAAATTGTAACTGACTTTCCTACAACTGTTGATGAAGGATATAGGGTTATAAAGGATGATAATAAAATTTATACCCTTGAAGGAAGTACCTGGGTTTTAGATACAAAAACTACTGATCTATCTCAAATTGATGGATGGCTAATCCATATTTATGATTCCCCCGAAGGCCCTAATTATAACTATGTATATGATTATACAGAAGACAATTGGTTACCTAGTTCAGATACTCAAGTAGAAACAGGTCGCTTTCAAACCGTTTATTCAGAAAATGGTAGAATGGCCAGACCCTTTTTCGGTGATGGTCCGGGAAGTTCAATTCGGTTAATTAACCAATCCGGAAAATATGCTTTTTATGAGGATATGTTAGATATTCCTTCTGTTGAAAACCCCGATATTGGTGTAATTGATTGTATTGCCAGAGACTCCAATAACCTAGTCTATATTTATCACCGTCTAGCGACTGGAGAAATCTTTATTCAATTTAAACATGATCAGAATTATACCTCTTGGAAAAAATTGGTATATCATGAAGATATTGCAGATTTGCTTAACTTAGAAGAGGAGTTATTGGCAAAAACCTACCCTCCTATGGTTAAATCTAGTGCAGCAGAAGTGCTTGTTAGCATAGATAACTCCACTCATTTAGCAGACTGCACTAGTAATCATGTGAAATTTGTACTTCCAGACCCTTCTACCTGCATAGGGCAGACTTTTAAGTTTCGCCATATTAAAGGGGATTCATTTACAATGACGGTGGAAAGAACAGTTGGTAATATTGTAGTGGATGAAGTAAACTCTACTCTCATAAGTAGTGAAGGTTTAGTGGGATTTTGGTTTACTTTGGAGAGTGATGGAACTGATTTTTATTTAATCTTGGATTCGGGACTAACAACAACTAATCTGGATGTAATAACATAATGGGTTACTCTAAATTTGATTTATTACGTAATTTACGAAAAAGGTCTGATATTGTTGTTAAAACAGTGGATGACCTTTATGCGTTAAAGCTTTGGCAAAGACGGTGGGGATTAATAGTAGCTGTTTATGATGATATTCCAGATAATATTGGGTTATATGAACTAAAGTTTGGATTTTATTCAGAGTCATTAGTTGATAATGAAAACTGGGATAAATTAGAGGAGTTTCATCTTCGCTTACACTCCCTTGTATCCCCTGATGACCACGAAACCGAAGTCGAACATGCCGGTAAACTTACCGGATGGGATTCAGATGGTAAGCCTGCTGCAAAACCTGTAAAAGAATTACAGAAACAACAACTGTTAATTGAGTCTCTTAATGATAGGTTAGAGATAAC
>Ga0207421_10001575_pt1 | contig 29059 bp, 26 predicted proteins | sample SodLakKL_010_SED_4_FD_187542 | JGI IMG/M metagenome (GOLD analysis project Ga0207421, IMG submission 187542) | Alkaline sediment microbial communities from Lake Tanatar, Kulunda Steppe, Russia - 8KL_010_SED (SPAdes) (version 2) | ecosystem: Environmental > Aquatic > Non-marine Saline and...
CATTCAGGCGCTGGCCCACCAGCTGGGGGGCGGGGTCGAGGCCTCCAGTCACAAGGAATTCGGTTATGCCGAAGTCCGGGCCCGGGGCCACTCCGGTCTGCTGCGGGACATCGAAGACCGCACCAACGCCGAGGGCCATGGCCTGCTGGATGTCTGGATGAGTCACGGCGACCGGGTCTCGGAGCTGCCGGCGGGCTTCAAGGTCATTGCCAGCACCCCCTCGGCACCCATCGCCGGCCTGGGCAGCGATGAGCGGCGTATTTACGGCCTGCAATTCCATCCCGAAGTCACCCACACGCCCCAGGGTCAGCGCATTCTGCAGCGATTCGTCCACGACATCTGCGGCTGCTCGGGCCCCTGGACCGCCGGCAACATCATCGACGATCTCGTCGACCGGGTGCGGGCCACCGTGGGCCGGGACAATGTGCTGCTGGGGCTCTCCGGTGGCGTGGACTCCTCGGTGGTGGCGGCGCTGCTGCATCGGGCCATCGGGGATCAGCTCACCTGCGTGTTCGTCGACAACGGTCTGCTTCGCTTGGGCGAAGGCGACGAGGTGATGACCACCTTTGCCCGTCACATGGGGATTCGGGTGATTCGGGTGGACGCCGAGGAGCGCTTTCTCACGGCGCTGGCCGGAGAAGCCGACCCGGAGGCCAAGCGCAAGATCATTGGCCGGACGTTTATCGATGTCTTTGATGAAGAGGCGGGCAAGCTCGAAGACGTGCAATGGCTCGCCCAGGGCACCATTTACCCGGACGTCATCGAGTCCGCCGGTGCCAGCACCGGCAAGGCCCATGTCATCAAGTCCCACCACAATGTGGGGGGGTTACCGGAGCGGATGAACCTTAAGCTGCTGGAACCCCTCCGGGAGCTGTTCAAGGACGAAGTCCGGCGCATCGGCGTGGAACTGGGGCTGCCGGCGGAAATGGTGCATCGTCATCCCTTCCCCGGGCCGGGCCTTGGCGTGCGTATTCTCGGCGAGGTCCACAAAACCTACGCCGACTGCCTGCGGCTGGCGGACGCCATTTTCATCGAGGAACTGCGCGCCGCCGGCTGGTATGACAAAACCAGTCAGGCCTTCGCGGTTTTTCTGCCGGTCCGCTCCGTGGGTGTCACCGGTGACGGCCGTCGCTATGAGTGGGTGGTGGCTCTGCGGGCCGTGGAAACCGTGGACTTTATGACCGCCCGCTGGGCCCATCTGCCCTACGACTTCCTTGACCACGTCTCCCGCCGGATCATCAACGAAATCGACGGCATTTCCCGTGTGGTTTATGATATTTCCGGCAAGCCGCCGGCGACCATTGAGTGGGAATGACCGGAATTTTTTACAGGGTTTTTTATGGGTTTGAAAATTTTAAAGCCATGATATAGCCGGTGCCGGGGTCAATTACCTGTTAGGTCGTCTTGTCTTTTTGTAGCGCGTTAGCTGCATTTCGTGCATGCGATATCACATACTCACCACGGATCACTTCAATCGCTGGTTAGCCGGAATCCGTGACGGCGAACTTATCATCTTGCTGTGCGGTGGTAAAAAATCTAGGCAGTCACGCGACATTGTCCGTGCGCAACAAATATGGAGTGAAGTGGACAGTTGAATCATGATTAAGCTAACCGAATATAATCTCTTTGACCACTGGCTGGGCGAGGATGAGCTGGCCGCCCTAGCGTATTCGTTGTGGCCCTGGGGCATGCCATTAAACACAAGGGTGCGGCCAAAGCCCGTTTACCCCATTTCCGCTCTGTATATCGGCCGATGTTCTTTAAGTCATCCGGAGCCCTCGGGGTGACTTTAAAAATCGTTGATCAGGGTGGTTATTGTGAAATTATCAATGTACTCACGAGCGCTGGCCTGTTCAGCGCCCTGGGCCAAATAACGTGTAGGGCATCCCGGACAACGTTACTTGCGGAGCCGTAACGCCCACTAGCAATCTCATTGCTGATGTAAATTTCCCAGTGCTCGCCGAGGCTAAGACTATTCGTGAGCACAAAATTGAGTGCCCAACCTGACGCACTCAAAATAATTAACGGCTTGTATTTGATCGGTTACTGCAGGCGGCAACGTTTGCTACCAACTCCCGGCGAGCGCCGCACATCGATGACTCGATATCGACAATCCCTGTGATCTCATCAAAATGAACCGTCACGATACGAGCCGTTGCGATAATCTCGGCCTCGTCACGATCGATGCCGAAATGCCGAGCCAAGTTCTCGGTTCCGACCGGTTCTGGTGCGTGTCGCCGCTCATTGTTGTGGAAGCGGAACCAGTTGTAACCTGCCCACCCTATGAAGATCACGCCCGCCGAGCCAATCGCGATCCCGTACGCTTGGATCGCACGCAACGTCTCCATGGGGTCATCTGCAATCAGGGGCGTGAACAGGTAAATCCAGATACCCCACCCCGCGAGACTGATGAGCTGGCTGATATAGCGCCTTCCACTCGGCTCCAGGTCTGAGCGGTCGATGACTTTGGGGATTCGTGGTCGCAAGTGCTTCATGGGCTCATTCTTCCGGCGGCCGCAGCCCGCGATCTGGGCTGATCCATCGAGCCCGCTCTCCGGTGCGCTTGAGAAGGGCACGCGGGACGGCTGCGACCGTTGTGACCATAGACAACAGCCAGAACGCCAGTGGATACCAGATCACCCAGAAATAATTCCGGAAAAATCGACCATCGACCTCGTAGCGACGATCGATCATCAAACTGACAAAGAACTGAATTAACGCCGTCAGTCCGAGAATCACGCCCGCCCATTGCGGCAGCAGCCGCGGCTGGATCCAGCCTTCCGGAAGCTCGGTCACCAGACTCAGCAAAGCCACCAGGATGACGACAAACATGCCATAGGCCCAGACGATACTAACCACATATTCAAGTGCCACGCCCCATAGTCGGCGCTTGGGCCAGTGGAACAGGCTGGCGCCGTGGCGAAGCACCGTCTCCACTCCCCCTTGAGCCCAGCGCAGGCGCTGCCGCCACAGCCCTGCTAGGGTTTCCGGCATATAGATATAAGACAGCGCACTGGGCTCGTAACGTATGTCCCAGTGGTCGAGCTGCAACCGCCAGGAGATATCGATGTCCTCAGTAACCATATCGTTGCTCCAGTACCCGATCCGATCGAGGGCGGTGCGACGAAACCCCGCGATCACTCCCGAGACGGTGAAGATGCGCCCATAGGCTCGCTGGGCACGCTTGATCAGCCCGATAGTGGCCGAGAATTCCCCAACCTGAAGCTTACCCAACAGGCTGCTGCGGTTGAGGATCCGCGGGTTACCGGTAACAGCTCCGACCCGGGGCCCCGAGGTCAGATGAAACATCATCCAAGCCACGGCCTTCGGGTGCAGCAGTGCGTCACCATCGATACAGATCAGAAAGTCGTTTTGTGCTGCCAGTGCCCCGGTCCGCAGGGCCACGGCCTTGCCCTGATTGCTTGCCAAGTGCACCACACGCAGACGGGGATACTCGAGGGTTAGTTGTTCGAGAATCTCGGGGCTTGCGTCGCTGCTGCCATCGTTGATGGCGATGATCTCGAAGTCGTGGTATTCGCTCGCATGGGCGTAATGGATCGTGTCGCGGATCATTTCGGCCTCGTTGAAGCAAGGGATGATGATGCTGCACGCAGCCGAGCTACCACTGTTGGGCGGATGATCAGGATCCGCGCCCTTGCGGCGTTCCCAGTGGAAGTAATACCAGACACCCCCGATGATCCACATCCAGGCCATGATTAGCGGGTAGAAGAAGACAAATTTGGTCAGGGCGTTGAAGGTCATGCCGGGCTCCTATCGCGGATAAGGGAAGTTATTCAGCGACATGCCCTCGAATGTGGGGCCGAACTCCGGCTGATCCCGCAGGAAGTCGTCCGGGTAGTACCCGAAGTTCAGCACTCCGCGCCGCACCAGCTGTTCCATCCAATCGCGCAAAAGCGTTGCTTCCAGCCAACGGCCTTCGCCCCGCCAGTCACGCGCCTGCAGCTCGAATACAACGTCCTCGAAGCCCCCGATCTGCTCCTCCACCGCATCTGCGAGTTGGGTCAGCCAGACATCCGGCGGCAGCTCAGTCCCGTCCAGCCAGGGCATAGCCATGATGACGACCTCGTCGTACGCCTTGACCGCCGCAGGCAGCGCCTGGGCGAATCGCGCCTCGGCTTCCGGTTCCAGAATCACCCGTGCATACAGGTTGCGTGCGGTGCGAAAGTCGAGGGACAAATTGGTAAGGGTGCGCAAACGGCTGATTACCTCTTCACCGAAATCGATCAGGGCCTCGGTCTTCTCCTCCGGTCTCAGTATGCAGTTGCCCAGCGGACGATCCGTTCCGGGCCAGCGCGCCGTTTCGTGACAGGCCGCAAGATCCTCGTCTGCAGCCAAGTAGGCGTCGTCGTGGATCAACACCCCGGCAATACCGCTGGCTGCCATCCCAAGGTCCTCGTAGATCTCGCCGACAATCTCTAATGACTGGGGCAGAAACGGGCTCAGGCGGCGATAGTCTCGATCCGCCGGCACGGGACTACCCTCGGGCCCAAGCCGTCGTACCGACAGCTCGGCATGGAGGTCCTGATCGGGTAGATCGAAGGCAAGCAAGGGCATCCAGGCATACACGCGCACCCCGGCCCGCGTCCGCAGCTGCCAAGCGACTCGATTGAATAAGTCGGCGCGCACGGGCAGGTGCCGATTCGGGAAGTACAGCGCATCCGCGTTGCCATCACCGTTTGGGTCGGCAAAGGCTTGCAGGTAAACCGTGCGGATCTGCATCCGCTGGATGCGGTCCAGGAGTACACCGAGATTGCGATTGGTTTGCTCCGGATCGGGATCGTAGACGTAGTCAAGATCCACATGGATCACCCGCTGCGGCTGTGGGGACACGGCCCGTGTTGCGGACTCGGGACGCGCGTTCTGCGCAATCTCCACCGGGCGCGGATCGTCACTGATCAGCAGGCGATTGAATCGCGATTGTTCGGGGTGATTGACCGGATCCGCACCTAGCGAAATTGACCAGGGCATACCGGCCTCTGACGCCAGCGCGTCCACCTCCGCAGTGTGCGCGCCGTACGGCCAGACGACCGCGCGCGGCGCAACGCCTACCACCGCCTCCAGTGAGGCACTGCTGGTCCGCATGTCATCGAGGATCCGTTGACGGAACGTGTCATGATCCTCGTAACGGCCGCTTTGCGGGTCATAACGGCGTGTTATCGCTGCGGGCTGCTCGTTTCCCTGCGGGTTGGCCAGGATTCCGCGATGCAGATCGTGACTGTGACTGGCGAACTCCACCAGCCCCGATGCCTGCATCTCGCGCAACTCGGACAACGCCAGAAAGCCCTCGGCTCCGAGCGGCACCTCGTTGTACTGGACCGTGCCGGGCGGGGCTTGATCTCCGGTCGCCTCGAGGCTCGCGACATCCGCGAATGTCTCGGGGTTGTAGGTGACATTCTCGCCGGCCCAGACGGTCTCCAGCCAGCCGGTCTGCAGGGCAACCAGCGCGGGATGCTCATAGGCCTGCAACAACGGGAACACGTGGCTGTAGACACTGGCCAGACCGTCATCGAAGGTCAGCAGCACCGCATTGGCTGGCAGCGGCTCCCTTCCCTCGCGCGCATCAATGATCTGCTGCAACGAAACGGGCTGCCACCCCTGCCGCTCCATCCAGTCAAACCACTCCACCAGCCGCCGCGTGCTGACGGCGTACGGATCCGTGTCCCTTCCCGGCAAAACGTCGTCGCGTACATCGTGATAGGAAAGCGCGAGGAAGTGCCCATCCGGAACCGTGAAGGCATCCTGCGCATGCACTGGGCCGTGCCACACCCCCACAAGTGTCAGAAGAATCATGAAAAGACGTTGCATCAGAAGGTCACTCGCAGGCGCACAAGCCCGGAGAGCCGGTCTTCCCGGTTGCCATCGTAAGCGGTGGAACTCCAGCCTACGCCGTAATCGACGGACCAGCGACGATCCAAATCCCAGCGATGCTCGTAGCGCAGTGCCACGGTCGGATCACTGCCAAACCCGGACTGGTAGCCGATACCAGCGGCGGCTTGAAAACGTTGCGTAAAGGCCCGATCGAAGTCGCGCCAAGTAGTCCAGTCGTGGTCTACCCGAGCGGAGGTGTTGGCCGATTGCTCCGGATTAAAATAGGGTCCGCCCGGCTGGCTGTTGTTCTGGAAGAAGAGATCAACACCCACATTAGTCGCGTGGTGGGCACTGGCATACACCCGTCGTGTCACGCCCCCGCCCAGTGAACTCCGACGGTTGCTGTCATCAATCGACAGCAAACCCACGTTGGCATACGCCGAGAGGGATTCGTGGGCCCGCCAGTCCACGGACGCCGAGGCTGACCAGCCTTTCAGACCCGCATCGATCGCCCGCAAGGGCGTCTCTATCGAATAGCTGTCCGCTTCGGCTCCGATCCGCCAGTGGTCACCGAGCCACCGCGACCACCCGGCCGCGACCCCGGGGTTCGCATCCCCCTTGTAATCACGGTCGAAGCGAACCCAGGCCTGCTGGCGCCACGCGTCCCACTCGATGCCCGCACCGACGCGATCATAGCGGCCTTCGGTATCGCCGAAGGTCGCCGTTGTGTAGCGGTGTTCCAGAAAGGCCCGCAGTGGATGCCCGGACCAAGGCGAATTCAGTCGTGTACGCCACTCGCGGTCGCGATCACCACTTACCAGTACATTGCCGCCCGATGTCCGGCCAACAATGACCCCGCTTTCGATGGAAGGGCGGCCACGGTCTTCCAGCTCTTGCGACAGGCGGTGAACATCCGTGCTCCGGGGGTAGTCGGCCCGCAGGGAATCGACCTCCTGCGCCCAGGCGTCGTGCTCGCCGAGGTCGCGCGCGTTTTCCGCCCGATTGAGCCGTGTGTCCCGCGTATTGGGCGCCCAGCGCTCGGCCACTTCGGTAATGTCTCGCGAGCGCGCCGGCCAGCCCCGCCAGCGGGCCATACGCGCCTGGGTATTACGCAGACCGGCGTGAGCCGGACCCTGGCGGACCAGTTCCTCGCTGCGCTCCCAGGCTAGCTCTAGGTCCTGCCGGTAGGCCGCGTCGTACACCCGAAGCTGGTCGACATCGACCCGCTCCCAGTTGGAGATTGGATCACGGTTCGGACCGATATTCAGCCAGACCGGTGTGTGACGATGGGCGCGTTCAAGCTGATCCGCCGCCGTAGAATAATCCTCGAGCGCGAGATGGGTGTAATAAAGATCCAGCAGCAACGAGACCTCCGGTGGTTCGTTCTCCGAAACCAAAGACTCGTAAAGACGCAGGGCCGCTTCGGGCTGCTCTTCGGCCAGGTAGGCATCCGCCGCCGCCCGGCGCACATAAACAGGGGCGATCTTCCGGTTCGGCAATGCCTCGAATGCCTCGATCACGGCCGGCATTCGCTCGAGCTCGCGCAGTAGCACGATCCGATCAAAACGAACCCGCAAATGCTGCGGATGGGCCTCCGGGATCCGAAAAAGGAATGGGTTTACCCTCGCCAGAACAGAATTTAGCTGCTGGTTTCGTTCCTCGTGGCGGCCTTCGGCCTCCAGTTCGGAGCGGAGATCCAGTGCCTGCCGGATATCCGCTGCGATCGCATCCGCCTCGGCCTGATAGCGAACATCATCCTCGAACAGATCTGGCCGTTCCTGCATCGCGAAGAACGCCTGGTGGCTGGCCCCCAGCGTCCACAACGCCAAAGTCTGCTCCTGGAAAGCCAGAGGGTGCTGTGCATCGCGGGCACGCGCCCGATTGGCCATCGCCAGGGCCTGCCGCGGTGCATCCGACTGGCGCAGGCCATACGCCATCAGCGCCAACTCCTGAGCCGATTCGGGCAAGGGAGCGATTTCCGCGAGGGCCGCGCGCGCGATCGCGGTGTCTCCCGCCTCAGCGCTGGACACGGCGAAAAGAATCTGCGCGGAGGTACCTAGCTGCCCCTTAGATTGGCGCAAAACATTCGCCGCCGCAGCGAACTCGCCCTCGTCACGCAGGGCTAGGGCCCAGCTCATGTGAGCATAGTTAGGAACGGACTTGGGATCGAGGTCTTGCGTGCGAGAGGCGATCGCGGCGTTGTCTCCGGCCAGGCGCAGAACAACAATCAAGTCTGCTTGCAAACGGGGCTGATTGGGGGAGCGGGCATCCAGCGCGCGCAAGCGATCGGCAGCCTCGATTACCTGCCCTTCCTGGACAAGTGCAACGGCCTGTTCACGCTCCTGATTCAGAGTCGAAGCATGCCCGGGCATCCACAGGATCCATGGCAGCAAAAGGGCGCAAGTGAACCGTATGTAAAGTTTGGCGGAGACTCGGGGCATGCGGGCCCAGTCGTATTCTCTTTCCCTGGCCATCAGCCCGTTTGCCCGATAGTTTGTACCCGATAGTTTGTACGGGTTTCAGGGTACCACAGGTAGGCCATCAATAACGGCTACAAGTAGGGTACATTATCTGAGCGTGGTACTATCGCACTACAGGAAAGTAAGTCATTGATATTCAATGGGAATGACCCATGCGCCTTGGGCGCCATATTGGAGCGTAAATAATGCGAAATGATCTGCTTAAGCGTCTCAGTCAAGGGCCGGTAATTTGTGCTGAGGGCTATTTGTTTGAAACCGAGCGCCGTGGCTATATCGCCGCCGGCGAATTCGTCCCCGAGGTCGCACTTGAGCACCCCGAAGTGCTCGCGCAAATTCATCGCGATTTTCGCCATGCAGGAAGGGATGAGCGTTGCCGAGTGCTGCCAGCGTCTTGAAGCGCAAGGTGCGGCGGCGGATGGCGCGGTATCGTTGGTGTGAACGCTGCCGCCTGAAAAGGCCGAGGAAGCGGCCAATCAGTGGACACCCACCGAATTCCTCGCCGCACTGCAAACCGCCTTTGGCTGGCGCTTGGGCCACCTGCTTGAGGTGAGTGAGCGCCAGGTTTACCCGCTGATTGCGGTAACGGCCGATCAGTTTGTGACCGACCGCGCCGTGATCCTCGGCAACGCCGCCCATGCCCTGCACCCCGTGGCAGGCCAAGGTTTAAACCTCGCATTGCGCGACGTCGACGCCCTGGCAAAAACCCTGGCAGCCAAAACCGAGACACCCACACCCGACCCCTACGATCCCCAGCGCCTGGCCGACTACGAAAAGGAGCGCCGCGCAGATTATCGGCGCACGTTTACTTTCACCGACGGGCTGGTGCGGATATTTTCGAACCAGTTTCTGCCATTAGTGGCTGTCCGAAATGTTGGCCTAACCTTGCTTGACCTGTTTCCACCAGCCCGCCGGCTCTTGCTTAAGCAGGCCACAGGCGGCAACCCGATGGGCGCCTCCGCCAAAGACTAAAACGGACACCCACATCTCCCACCACATCACCCACACCCCCACCCACACCTCCGCCGAAGACTAAACCAGACACCCACACCCACATCTCCCACACCCCCAAAGGCACCAAAAAAAAGGAACCTTTCGAAGGCAGCTGTAATCGTATATAAAGGCAACAAGTCTTTATATTAAGGCTTAAATTAAAAAGGAAACGTGCATGGAAGGCTGGTTTTCAAGAGTCCTGCACGTCGCTGCGGGGTTACTGCTAGTCCCATTTGTTAGTGGCTCGGGCATTGTGAGCTCAAAAAGCATCTGTGCTGAAGATGGCAGCGATGGAGAATTTTACAGTTTCTATATTGTTCCCCAGCGTTCGCTGCAAGCCACTTATGGGGCATGGGCGCCGTTCCTGCAAAAAGTCGAAGAGAAAACAGATTTATGTATTAGGCCGGTCATTCCCGATTCGATTCCAGACTTTGAACGAGACTTAATTGCCGGTAAGGCAGACTTAGCTTACGCCAATCCATACCACCTAATTATGGGTAGAAAATCACATGATTATCGCCCTCTTTTGCGGGATGGCAGCCAACAATTAACCGGCTTGCTCGTTTCTCATCTTAATTCAGACGTTAATACGATCTACGATTTAGAAGGGCGCACTATTGCACTGCCCGCACCCAATGCATTTGGTGCATCTATCCTGACGCAGCTAGCGCTCAATAAGCGGCAAATCAACGTCAACACGGTCTATGCGGGCTCTCATACCAACACATACCGCTCTGTGGTGGTGGGCCGAGTTGCTGCAGGCGGCGGCGTTAACAATACCCTAAAGCGTGAAAGCGATAGCGTAAGAAGCCAATTGCGGGTCATTTTTGAAACAAAAGGGCATCCGTCGCATCCGGTGATAGCACGCTCAACAATTAACAACGACCAGGCGCAGGCGATTATTACCGCTATCCAAGATCTCGCTAAAAACCCAAACAATGCCAAATTGCTCGAGGCCGTGCAGCTGCCAGACCCAGTGCCCGCAACGCTTGAAGATTATCTGTACCTCGCCAACCTGCCCTGGGATCCATGAGAATCGTCACCATTCGGTGGTGGACCGGACAAGCTCATCTTTTTGCAGCCGCGTTTGCAATTTTGCTCATCGGGTTAGCAGTCACCAATCGTTTTTTTGAGCGCCACAATTCATTTGCGGACGCGCTAGCCAATAACGCTCAGCAGGAGCTCGTTTTAATTGCCGAAGGAGCGTCTGGCAGCTTAGCGGGTGCGCTAATTTCCGATGATTTTTCCCGTATCGAGCGCACGCTGGAGTTTTTTGGATCAATACCGGTTATCCAAAGAGCGGAGCTTTACACCACCAATGGCAAAGCAATCGTTCAACTCATTCGTAACGACGCAGGCGAGGTGATTTTTGACTATTCATTACCGAATCACTTAGGGCTACTTAACCACGGCTTTACAGACTTCTTCCCCGAGCCGCTTTACAGCCAAGCCATCACCGTGAACGGCGTCATAGTGGGGTGGTTGCGGATTAAGGGCGACTACCGCAGCCAACAGCCGACGATTGAAAATAGCCGGGTGCAGGTGGTTTTGGGGTCGCTGCTGTTATGGGCGATTCTTACCGGGTTGATTGGCTACCTGTGGCTGCAGGCGCGGTTTCGCCGCAAGCTTGAGACACGGTTGGCGACGGATCTGCTGACCGGGGCAACGTCGCGATATGGCTTTAATCTTCGGTATGCCGATGGCGAGCGCACCAAATCTTACGCCCTGTTTTTGATCGATCTCGATAACTTTAAATCGATAAACGACAGCTATGGCCATGGGGTTGGGGATCAGTCACTTAAAAAAATCACCGACGTCATGCATGCGGATTTTCCAGAGCTCGACGACTTTGTGCGCTTAGGCGGCGATGAGTTTGTGCTCTTAACCAAGGCACAAAGGTGGGCCGAAGTTCGCGTTTTAGGGGAGCGGTTATCAGAGATTTTCAGCTCAGTAAGAATACCGGCCGAAGAAGGCCAGCTACACATGCACTGTACCGCTGGCGGGGTTTTGTTAGGCGTAAACGATGAGCTTTCAGCCCGACTATCGCAGGCAGATCTTGCGCTAAGACGCGCCAAAGAGCGTGGCAAAGATCAAGTGGGCTATGCCGATGAGAACTTCCTGCTTGCCGAAGGCAAACGAGGCGCCTTTCTCGACTTGGCGATGGTGCGCCGGGCCATTCAAAAAGGCCAAATCCACTATTTTATTCAGCCAGTTGTTGATGTGTATAAGCACAAAACGCTGGGCTATGAAGCCTTAATGCGTTGGCGATTAGATACCGGGCAAACGCTGATGCCGGATGTGTTTCTTGATATGTACTTTGAGGCATTACGAGATCCAGAAACGGCCCAATTTATTGACCAGCTCCGTCGAGAACTGCTCAAGCGCGCGGCCGAAAATAATGTCGAAATGTTTGCGTTTAACATTCGTATTGAAGATTTAAGCCGCCCAGGATTACCACAAAGTTTAATTAACGATTTCGGCTCAGAGTGGCTGAGTCAGATTACTTTGGTATTAGAGATTACTGAACGCGGCATGCCGCGATATCTCAAAGATGAAATGGCACAAGTTGTGAAAGTGCTAGACAGCATTCGCGGCGATGATATTCAAATTGCATTAGATGATTTTGGGGCTGAAGAAAGCAATCTTGTGCGAATGCTGCAGCTGGATGTTGATTATCTGAAACTGGATCGTTCTCTGGTGGCTGCGGTTGGGGAGAGCGAGAAATCGCAAGAAATCGTCTCGGCCATTGCCCGGCTATGCAATCAGCTTGACATTACCGTCATTGGAGAAGGCGTAGAGAGCAAAGAGCAAAGCGATTTACTGGTAGACCTGGGTGTGACGGTCCAACAAGGATTTTATCTCGGCTATCCCCAAAGCCCTGACTATTATTTTCAACCCGTGGAGACGTTGCCATGACGGCCCCTTCCCGCTTACGAGTTCGCTTAAAGGGGCTTCAGCCAAGTGACTGTCCCCCAGGCGACCCCTCAATCAACATAGACTGGATTTTCGACGACGCCCCATCCAACGACGCCCCGTTTGACGCCATCATCATGCCAGCCGATCAGCTTGATCCAGAGCAGCTGAGCTGGCTGATTGACAGCCCGTCTCCCCTAGCCACGTTAATTGTGGTGGGCGAAGCACGCTGCGCGCGGGTGGATGCGGCGGTACCTGCCTTAACCGCCGAGTCACTCAGTGCCGCCTTGCAAACTGCCCAAGCCCAAAAAGCGCGTATTCAAGCGTTGGCGAACATTCCTAACAATCAAGATCGCGAAGGCCTAGTGGCGCTCGGCCTGATGGTTACCCGCGAAAGCGGTATCGACCCCGTGTTAGACGCCTCGCTGCCCAGCCTCTGCCACTACCCGATGCTTGCGGGCATAAGCAACCCTTATGCGCTGATGCAGGCGCTGGCCAATTCGCATTTATGCACCCGTCAATTTTTTGAGCGCTTACATGGGTGTCCGGGATGTCAAAGCGCGCGCATGGCGGCGCGTGAGGTTTGCCCAAACTGTGCGAGCGCGGATATTTCGGAGTGGACTTTAGTGCATCACTTTCGGTGCGGTTATCAAGCGCCGCGCTATGAGTTCTTAGATGAAGAGGTGCTCAGCTGCCCCAAATGCCATCGCCGCCTTAGGCATTTTGGCGTGGATTACGACACGCCCGGTCAGGTGAGCGCCTGCGGGGCCTGTCACCAAATTAGCGACGAACCGGTGGTCGGCTTTATCTGCGGAGATTGCGGTGAGCATATAGGGGGCGATAAAGCACCCTGGCGCGATTGGTTTAGCTACCGCATCACACCGGCCGGCGTTATGAATATGTAAATGCCTTGCGCGCCGTTGAAACGGTCGATTTTATGACCGCCCGCTGGGCGCATCTGCCCCATACCTTCCTCGATCAAGTCTCACGCCGAATCATCAACGAAATCGATGGCATCTCGCGCGTCGTCTACGACATTTCCGGAAAACCGCCGGCGACCATTGAGTGGGAGTGAGCTTTTCGGCAACCGTTCCGACGGACTGGCTATACGATCAGGCGGTCAATCAGTCCGGCCCGGCTCACGGCAGAATGGCAATGGCGACGCTGAAGTAGACCAGAATCCCGCCGACGTCGGCGATGGAGGTCACCAGCGGCGCGCTGGCCGTGGCCGGGTCCATGTTCAGTCGGGTCAGAATCATCGGCAGCAGCAAGCCCACCATGCTGCCGACCACCACCACCAGCGACATGGCCACCGCCACGGCCAAGCCGACTTCCGGGCCGCCGAGCCAGGCCGCCGCGCCCCAGATGGCCAGCCCCAGCGTGGCGCCCAGAGCCATGGCGACGGCCAGTTCCTTGCCCCAGAGCGGCAGCCAGTCCCGCAGCTGAACGTCACCGGTGGCCAGCGATCGCACCATCAGGGTGGAGGCCTGGGTGCCCGCATTACCGCCGGTGGCGATCACCATGGGCAGGAAGAAAACCAGCGCAACCACGGCTTCGATGGTCGTCTCGAACACCGAGATGGCGGCCCCGGCAAAAACGTTCACCACCACCAGGATGAGCAGCCAGCCCACGCGTTTACGATAGAGCAGGTTGGCGCTGGCATTGCGCAGGTTAAGCACGATGGGGCCAACCCCCACACTGCCCATGCGCAGGAAATCCTCAGTCGTTTCCTCGGCGGCCACGTCCATGACGTCATCGACGGTGATAATGCCCACCAGGATTTCGCGCTCATCCACCACCGGCAGCACTTCCAGGTCGTAGCGGCGCATGATCCGGGCCACTTCCTCCTGGTCGGTGCGGGTCGGGGTGGCGATCACATCAGTGCGCATCAGGCTGCTGACCCGTCGGTCCGCGGCGCCCAGCAGCAGATCCTGGAGTTTGACGAACCCCAGCAGACGCCCCGTTTCATCGGTAATGAACGCGGAGTTGGCGGTCTCGCTCTCCTCATGGGTCTGGCGGACATGGTCCAGTGCCTGGGCCAGGGTCCACTCCGCCTCCAGGGCGATGAGCTCGGGGGTCATCAACCGCCCGGCACTCTCCTCGGGGTAGGCCAGCAGGCTGCGAATCACCCAGCGATCCCGCTCCGATAACGCAGCCAGTGTCTCGGCGCCCACCGGCTCCGGCAGGCCGCCGATGACCGCGGCTGCGTCGTCGTAGGACAGTGCGGTGAGCAGCGTAATGCGATCGGTCTCCGAGAGGCTCAGCACCAGGGTCTGTTGCCGGTCCTCGCTGAGATAGGCAAACACATCCGCCTGTCGGTCCGCCGGGATCTGTCGGAACAGCGGCTCCCACAAATGGGCGTCCAGCTCACTGATCAGAGCCGCCAGATCCCGGTCCTGGAGCGCTGGCAGTGACTCAGTCAGGGCGGACCAGTCCCGGTCCTGCAGTCGCTCCACGAGGGCTTGGAAGTCCACGGACTCGCTCATGTCACTGGATCCCCAGAATGATCATTGCCAGGCTGAAATAGATGGTGATACCGACCACGTCGGCAATGGAGGTCACCAGCGGCGCACTGGCGGTGGCCGGATCAAGGTTGAGCCGGGAGAGGATGAACGGCAGCAGCATGCCCAGCAGGCTGCCCATCATCACCACAATGAACATGGCCAGGGCGATCAACATGGCCACGTCCGCGCCGCCCCGCCACAGGCCCAGCGCCGAGACGGCGACGCCCATGGTCAGACCTAGCGCGCCCGCCACCAGCAGTTCCTTGCCCCAAAGCTTGATCCAGTCGCCGGGGCGCAGATCGCCGGTGGCCAGGGAGCGGATCATGAGGGTGGCGGACTGGGTGCCGGCGTTGCCGCCACCATCGATAATCAGCGGCAGGAAGAACACCAGCACCACCACCGCCTCGATGGCGTCTTCGAACCCGGAGATGATGATGCCACCCACCAGGTTGAGGGCGATGAGCACGAGCAGCCAGCCCACCCGTTTGCGGTAGAGGAGTCCCGGGCTGGCGCTGCGCAGGTTGAGGTTAAGCGGCCCGAGGCTGGCCATGCGCTGGAAGTCTTCCGTGGTTTCCTCTTCTTCGACATCCAGAACGTCGTCCACGGTGATGATGCCGAGCAGCTCCCGGTCTTCGTTAACCACGGGTAGGGCCGCCACGTCGTAGTCGCGAATGACCCGCAAGCCCTCTTCCTGGGGTTCATTGGCATCAATGGTCACCAGGGCGGTGTTCATCCGCTCGGCGACTCGCCGATCCGCTTCCTGGCGCAGGAAGTACTTGAGTGGCAGAACGCCCTGAAGCACGCCTTCTTCGTCCGTGACGTAGACCAAGTTGGCGGTCTGTCCCTGCTCGGCCTGGGCACGCACCTCGTCCAGCGCGCGGCCCATGGTCCAGTCCGGGCGCACCGTCACCACCGTGGTGGTCATCAGACGACCGCAGCTTTCTTCGGGATAACCCAGCAGGGTCAGCGCCCGGCGGATGGAGCGGAACGGTAGCAGCCGCAGCAGCCGTCGGACCTCGGCCACCGGGAGGTCCTCGAGTAAACCGGTCAGGTCATCCGGCGGCATTGCCGAGAGCAGGTAGCGAGCATGGTCCGGAGCCTGACGATCCAGCAGATCCACCTGCTGGTCGTGGTCGAGCTCGGCAAACACCGCCACCTGACGTTCGGCGGCTAGCAGATCGAACAGCGCCCCGCGGGTGTCGGCGTCCAGCCCGGCCACGGCGGCCGCGATGTCCTGGGTGCGCATGACCTCAAGGTGTGCGGCGGCACCCGCCCGGTCATTGCCCTCGAGGCGGGCGATCAACTGTTCGAGGTCATGGGTGTGATCGCCATCCATGTGCGGGATTGTGACACAGGCGCTGTCTGCCTCGATAACCCGGCTTGCCGGTTGGGGTCGATCCCGGTAAAAGCGGGGCATGACCGATATCGAGTACATGCGGCGGGCGCTGGGCCTTGCCGGGCAGGCCGCGGCGGCGGGGGAGGTGCCCGTGGGAGCGGTGCTGGTTCTTGATGGCGAGGTCGTCGGTGAGGGCTGCAATCAGCCCATCGCCAGCCATGATCCCACCGCGCACGCCGAGGTGATTGCTCTGCGCGAGGCGGGACAGCGGCTGGGTGGCTATCGCCTGCCGGGCAGTGTCCTCTACGTGACCCTGGAGCCCTGTCCCATGTGTGTTGGTGCCCTCATCCATGCCCGGGTGGATCGGCTGGTGTTCGGCGCCTCGGACCCCAAAACTGGCGCCTGTGGAGGCGCATTCCCGCTGCATGAGCACCCCACCCATAACCACCGCCTGACCGTTGAGGGCGGGCTGGAGGCCGAGGCCTGCGGGGCTCTGCTCCGGGAGTTTTTTCGAGCCCGTCGCCGGGCTTGAGCCCGACCTCCGGGAATCCCTACATTCCGACAAAAGCGACTGACGAGAGACCATGACCAAGCCTGCCATTCCCGATTTCATGTCCGCGGTTCTGCTGACCCGCCACGGGGGGTTGGACGCCCTTGAATTCCGCACCGATGTGCCGGTGCCCCGGCCGGCCCCGGGCGAGGTGCTGCTGGAGGTGCATGCCTGCGGCATGAACAACACCGATGTCTGGGTCCGAGAGGGGGCGTATGGCAGTGAGACCGATCCCGAAGCGGTGTCCACCTGGCGACGGGGGCGCTCGACGCTCACGTTCCCCCGCATTCAGGGCACCGACAGTGTTGGTGTGATTGTGGCGGTGGGCGAGGGGGTGTCCGAGGCGCGGATCGGTGAGCGGGTGGTGGTGGATTTCAGCCTCTACAACCGCGATGACGACAGCCTGGCGGACATCGACTATATCGGTCACGGACGCGACGGCGGTTATGCCGAGTATCAGTGCGTGCCGGCGGAGAATGCCCATGCCGTGGATACCCCCTTGAGTGATGCCGAACTGGCGACGTTCTGCTGTGCCTATCTCACCGGCGAGCACATGCTCGAGCGCGCCGGCGTCCAGCCCGGCGAGCGGGTGCTGGTCACCGGCGCCTCCGGCGGAGTGGGTTCAGGGATCGTCCAGCTCTGCCGGGCCCGGGGCGCGATTCCCTATGCCGTGACCCGGTCGGACAAGGCGGAGGCGCTGAAAGCCATTGGCGCCGAAGCGGTGGTGGACCGGGCCAGCGAGGATTGGTTGACCGCGGTGGATCAGGCCACCGGCGGTGAGCCGATTGATGTAGTGGCGGATCTGGTAGCCGGCCCGCATTTCAATGATCTGCTGCGCATTCTCCGGCCCGAGGGCCGCTACACCACCGCCGGCGCCATCGCCGGCCCCGTGGTGGACCTGGATCTGCGGACCATGTACCTCAAGCAGCTCCAGCTGCATGGTTCATCCCAGGGCCGTCGCAGCGACTTCCAGCGGCTGCTGGGTCATGTGCTGGCCGGCCGAATTCGGCCCCTGCTGCATGCCACCCATCGGCTGTCGGATTTCCATCAGGCGCAAACGGATTTCATGAACAAGGATTACGTCGGCAAGCTGGTTGTGGTGCCCGACCGACACTGGGAGTCCGTCGGAGCGCCCCATGTCCGGCCCTGACGCGGTGGCCGAACTGCAATGGATGGACGTGGCCGTTGGCAGCGATATCCATCGGGTGGTTTTCGAGGGTGTGCCGCTGCCGCCGGGGCCGAGCGTGCGCGAGCGCATGGAGTGGCTGAGCGGCGAGGGGGATGGCCTGCGGCGGCTATTGATCGAGCCCCCCTACGGCCTGCCGGCATTTTGCGTGGATCTGCTGACACCGCCCGTCCACCCCGAGGCCCAGGCGGGTTTCGTGATCATGGAGGTGATGGGCTATCCGTTTTTCTCCGGCTCCAACACCATGGCCACGGCCTGCGCTCTGCTGGAAAGCGGGCGTATCCCCCGGGAGATCGACAATGGCGTTCAGTGCGTGCGGCTGGAAACCCCCGGCGGGCGGGTGGATGCCAACGTCACCCTGAAAGCGGGGCGGGTGATGGCCGTGAGTGTCGAAGGCGATGAAACCTTCGTTCATCGCGCCGACGCCACGGTGGAGTTACCGGACATTGGCACGGTGGCCTACGACCTGGTCTGGAGCGGCGGGCACTATGTCATGGTGGATGCCGATTCCGTGGGCCTTCTGCCGGAGCGGGCCGGCGATGCCGAGGCGCTGGCCCTGGCAGCCCGGGTGATTGAAGCGGTGCAGGCGGACTTCGATCTGCGACACCCCCATCTGGGTGACGTCGGCTTGCCGCGGTTTCTTCACTGGATGTGGCCGGAGCGCGAAGAGGCGCCGGGCCGCTGGATGGCGGTGGGTGGTACCTATGGGCACCCCGGCGTGCTCTGGGGTTGCCCCACCGGCACCGGCACCGTGGCCCGGCTGGCACGGCTCAGTCGGCAGGGCCGGGCGGATGTGGGCGCTACCCTGCGCAATACCAGCCCGGCGGGCACGACCTTTGAAGGGTCCGTGGTGAGCAAGGGCACGGTTGGCGACTGCGCCAGCATTCGCACCCGCGTGAGCGGCGAGCCCCGGGTGGTGGCAAAAATGACCCTGGCGCTCCCCGCTGATAGTGCCCTGATGTCGGATCTGTCCCTGGACTGGTTACGCGACGGTGACCGGACACTCCCGTCGAGTCAGGCCTGATCCAGCACCCAGTCCGGGGCGATGCCGGAGGTGGCAATGGCGGCATCGATGTCCATGTCCGCTAGGACACCCGTGGTGGTGACCAGAGCGGTCTGCAGCCCGGCGGCCTGACCCCCGAGAATGTCGGTATGCAGGGTATCTCCCACCATCAGGGTGCGATCCAGATCCAGCTCTGATCCCAGTTGCTCCAGCGCCAACTGGAAGATGCCGGGATAGGGCTTGCCGCAGAAAATGGGGGTGACCGCGGTTCGGTCCATGATTTCGTGGCCATAGGTGCCCGGCTCGGTGGAATAACCGCCCTCCTGGGGCGCCAGCAGATCAGGGTTGGCGATGTACAGCGGTCGCGGATTGGACCGCAGCGCTTCAACGAGACGGGCCTGTCGGTCCGTGGTCCACTCCGAAGCGCCCACCATCAGGAAGCCTTCGGCCCGCTCATAATCGGCAAGCTCATCGGCGATCATCCGGTAGTCCAGCGGCGGGAATTCGTCCGGCCCGAAATGCGCCGCCGCAATCATGCCCCAGTGACGGGGCGCCTCGGCCTCCAGCTGCCGAACCAGGGACTTTCGGCTGGTGATGACATCATCCGGCGCAAAGGCATATCCCAGCCGCTGATAACGCTCCATCAACGTTCGATGAGAAAAACCGGCCACATTGGACACCACCATCACCCGCTTGCCCGCCGCCTGCAGCCGCCGGATGCGTTCGGGCACCCCCGGGATCGCCTGCTGGCCGCGGTTGAGCACGCCATAGGCATCCAGCAGAACCGTGTCAAAGGCATCGGCAATGGCTTCGAGATGGACGGCCCGGCGTGCCTCGCCCTGTCGCACCGGCTCTGGCAGCCGCTCGCGAATGGCTTCGTAGGCGGTGAAGCCCCTGGGGGCATTGGCTAGGGTCGGGGTTGTCGAGCTCTGATTCGTCATGGGTGGAATCCATGTAATAGCGAGGAAATTCGTAATTATAACGTGTTGGCAGGAGACGTTTTCCTGCCTGTTGCGGGATGTTGTACACTTCGCGCCACAGGAGAGGTGGCTGAGTGGTCGAAAGCGCCGCACTCGAAATGCGGTGAGTCCTAACGGGCTCCGGGGGTTCGAATCCCTCCCTCTCCGCCAGATACGAAAGCGGGCCCTTTAGGGCCCGTTTTTGTATCTGACCGTGCCCGAAGGGTGAGGCCCGGAGGGCCGAATCAATCCCTCCCTCTCCGCCAGATAAAAGATCCGGGTGTCGGCAAAGCGTACGGCACGGCGGACTGGTACCGACGGAACCGCTCACCATAGCGTTTCAGAAAACGGCGTTCCTTGAGCTTCGGCGCCAGCAGGCAATAGGCGGTGAAACTCACTGCCAGCATCAGCTGATCCGGAGTCCAAACGGGCACGGTCCAGAGTGTCAGTGCAAAGGCAACGTAGATTGGCTGACGGATGACGCGGAATAAGCCGAGGGTTGGCATATCCGGGAAGCGTGGTTTGGTGGCAGCGAGCATCGACATCCAGCCTAAAGCGCCCGACTGGACTTCCACGCCGGCGTCAAAGCTCGCCTTGGTGAGCATGAGCCAGGCAAGCGCGTAGGCGCCGCACAGCATCCAGAAGGCGACTCCCTCGGACTGCCACCAAACGATACCCGAAGGAGTCCAGAGGGTGAAAAGCAGGAGTAGCTGGACGGCAGCGATCAACGCGTAGGTGGTGGTGGTGAGGGTCCTGCCGTGCGGGCCGGGCACCATCCGGGCAAGCCACCGCGTGCCTCGGGGTGTCAGGAGTAGCGAGTGGACCAGGGGAAACTGGATGATTAGCAGGGCGTTGACCGCCCAGGATCCGGGCGACGGGACCTGGCCAAAGGTCTGGCTCATGCCGTGAAACATGGCAATCATCATTGCGAGAACCCCGGCGGCGAACAGCAGGTGGGTCAGTGCGCCCAGCAAGAGGGCCATGGCGATACGTCGAAAACCGGCGGGTGGTCGTGTGATTGCTTTCAGGAGCCGTAACATTCCGGTGATGCGGGGGTCCGACAACATGCAAGGCTCCGCATCAATGCCGGGACAGGTGAAGATACGTCTCAGCGTAGCGCTGGCTGAGATGCGCTCCGGCGCTAATGGGCCGAGCGGATCCCGGTGGCGCGACATTCGCGTTGTAATCGGGATTGAAAAACAACGGCACGGATAGCCGCTCCTCAGCGCCACCGATCACCCGGTGGGGGGTTGCCTTGACCGCACCGGCGCTCCACATCTCGAGCATTTCCCCGAAGTTGATGACAAATACGCCGGGTCCCGCTTTCACGTTCTGCCAGGCGCCATCCCGCCGCTGGACCTCGAGCCCGGCGCTGCCGTCACTGGCCAGCAGTGTGAGGCAGCCATAGTCGGTGTGGGCGGCGATGCCGTAATCGTCGGCGCCGGCCCAGGCCGGGCGGGGCGGATAGTAGTTGCCCCGTAACAGCGCCATGGGGCGGGCGAATTGGTCGGCAAACGCCTCCCGGTCGCGGCCAATACCTTCGGCGACTCCCCGCAGCACTGCCATGGCGACAGCTCGGGCCTGCTGGAAATAGTCCTCGATGACCGGGCGAAATTCTGGCGGGTCTGTCGGCCACCGGTTGGGTGCATAGACCGGTAGTTCTGAGAGGGGATCGCTGGGGTCCAGCGGGATGCCGCAGTCAAAGACTTCCTTGTAGTCGGGGTTGGCGGCCGGATCCACCTGTTCCGACCGGGACGATCCCCAGCCCCGGTTGGCACCGGTGATGGCCATGTCCACTTGGGCCTTGATGCCGGCGGACTGATGGAAAAACCGGCGATAGGTGTCCAGCACCTCAGTCTGTTGAGCGGCGCTAATCGGGGTATTTCTTAAAGTCAGAAAACCGACCTCACGGGCCGCCTCAGACACGGCCCGGAGCGTGTCCGGTTCGCTCGCTTGCAGTCGCGGGAAATCGATATCAGGAATCAATGAGGCACCGCAGCCGGCTGTTACTGGTTGTGGGTCTCGAAGACCACGGTTTCGCCGTCATGGGTAACGAGCAACGTCTCGTAGGCATCTCGCTGGTCGCCCATCTCCATGCCCGGGGAGCTAATGGGCATGCCGGGTACCGTCAATCCTCTTGCGTCCGGGCCTTCGCCGACCAGCGCACGAATTTCGTTGGCGTGCACATGCCCCTCGATGAAGTAATCCCCGATCACGGCGGTGTGACAGGACGCCAGTCCCGGTGTGATTCCGAGGCCCGCCTTGATGTCGTTCAGCTGGGCATGGTCCACCTGGTAGGCCGTGACATTGAAGCCCTCGTCCTCGAGGTGCTCAATCCATGCCCCACAGCAGCCACAGGTCGGGGTGCTGGCAACCTGAATATCCAAATCGAGGCCGGAGACCGTCCCGCTGAGCAGTAGGGTGCCCAGGGCCATGGTGGCAACACGGGAGGGGGTAACTCGGGAGAAGGCCGTTGTTTTGGTCATCGGATGCTCCTGATGTATTCACGCATCAATGCCAGCGTTTCCTCGCTGACATGATGCTCAATGCCTTCGGCGTCGATTCGGGCCGTGCTTTCGCTGACGCCCATGGCCCGGAGGAACTCGAACACCACCGCGTGACGGGTGCGGGATTGCCGCGCCATCCGCCAGCCGGCGTCGGTGAGAAACAGGGATCGGTAGGGCTCGGCCTCGACCAGTCCCTGCTCGCCGAGACGCTTGACCATGTTGGCGACAGTGGCCTTGCTGACGCCCATTCGATTGGCGATATCCACCGACCGCGCTTCACCCAGGTTATCCAGCAGCTCGCCGATCAGCTCAACGTAATCCTCGACCAGTTCGGTCTCGTGGGCACGTCGCACCGAGGCATGTTGCGCCGCATGGGTCTCGGTATCGGGCAGCGGGACTTTTCGCTCCACCATCAGTGCAAGCCTAAAGCGTCCGGTCAGGGTTGCCAAGCCAGTATTGTCAGTATAAAAAAACTGAGTTAGGTTGGGCTAACTATCCACGAGCAAGGAGCAAGCGAATGACGCATTCGATTGCAAAACTGGCGGCTACAACGTCGCTGGCGGTGGGGCTGACCGTCAGTGGTGGCGTTGCCGCCCAGGACCAAGCGCCACTGCAGGTACTGGCCACCGTGGGCATGATCGGCGATGTCGCCCAGCAGGTGGCCGGCGATTGCGCCGAGGTTGACGTGCTGCTGGGGCCAGGAACCGATCCTCACTACTACGAAGCAACCCCCCGGGCGGTGCGGGCCCTCGAGTCCGCTGAGCTCATTTTCTACGTTCACCCGGCCCTGGAAGAGCGCATGGCTAGGGTGCTGGAGAATTTCTCCCGGCGGATCCCCACGGTGAGTCTCGTCGACGCCACTTATGATCAAGGCGAGTTGCTGGAAGAAGAACCCGGCGTGATTGATCCTCATCTCTGGATGGACGTGGCGCGCTGGAGTCAGATTGCCCCGGTGATCGCTGACGCGATTGCGGAGCAGCGGCCCGGCTGCCTGGACGATCTCGAAGCCAACGTGGTCGCCTATCAGGCCGAGCTCTCCGCTCTGCACGAATGGGTGGAAGCGTCCATCGGCTCGATTCCCGAGTCGCAGCGTATGCTGGTCACGGCTCACGATGCGTTCTATTACTACGGCGATGCCTACAACATCACCGCCAGCGAGGCCATTGAGGGGATCAGCACCGAGGGCGAGGCCAGCATTGGCGATATCCGCTCCGTGGCCCGGTTCGTCGTCGACAACCAGGTGCCCGCGGTGTTTGTCGAAACCACCATCAACCCGCGTACCATCGAGTCCATGGTGGCGGAGGCCAATTCCATGGGTCATGACGTCCGCATCGGTGGCGAACTCTATTCCGATGCGCTGGGTGACGCCGACACCGCCGAAGGCACTTATATCGGCATGATCCGCTCCAACACCGAGCAGATCACCCATGCACTGGGTGGCACCGTGGCCGAGTGGCCGTCTGAACTCGAGGGATGGGCGCAAACCTGGAACAAGTAACGACCCACGAACCCGGCCTGGCACTGCACGTCGAGGACTTGACCGTGACCTACGGTCAAGCCCCGGTCCTCTGGGATATCGATGTGGACGTGCCACCGGGGGTGATGGCGGCCGTTATTGGCCCCAATGGTGCCGGTAAATCCACGCTGTTGAAATCGGTACTTGGCCTGCTGCGCCCCGTGGCAGGCCATGTCCGTTTTTTCGGGCGACCGGTAAAGGAGATGCGCCGACAGATTGCCTATGCACCCCAGCGCCACAGTGTCGATTGGGATTTTCCGACGACGGCGGTGGACGTGGTGGAAATGGGGCTCTACGGCGAAATCGGATGGTTCCGGCGGCCGGGGCGCGACCACCGGGCGCGTGCCATGGCAGCCCTGAACGAAGTGGAGATGGCGGACCTGGCCCACCGTCAGATCAGCGAGCTCTCCGGTGGGCAGCAGCAGCGGGTGTTCATCGCCCGCTCGCTGGTTCAGGACGCGCCCCTCATGATCCTCGATGAGCCAACCGCGGGTGTGGACATCACCACCGAAGGGATCATTCTGGATCTGCTCAAACGGCTTCGTGACCGCGGCAAGACCCTCATTGTTGTCCATCACGACCTGACCAACGTCGAGGCCCATTTCGACTGGCTGATCATGGTCAATGTCCAGGTGGTGGCACAGGGCCCGCTGAAAAGCGTTTTCACCGAAGACAACCTTCGGGCCACTTATGGACGTCGTTTGACGCCATGAGCCTGCTTGCGGAACTGCTGGGAAGCCGGGTGGTTCAGCTGGTGGTCATCGGGGCCGCGCTGCTGGGCGCGATCAGCGGGGTGCTCGGTAGCTTCGCGGTGCTGCGTCAACAGAGCCTCCTGGGCGATACCCTCAGCCACGCCGCGCTCCCCGGGGTCTGCCTCGGCTTTCTGATCGCCGGTGATCGCCACCTTGGCCTGTTGCTGGCCGGAGCGCTGGTCACCGGCGGACTGGCGGCGGGTACCGTGCTGGTGATCACTCGCTGCACCCGGCTCAAGACCGACGCGGCCCTGGGGATCGCGCTCAGTGTCTATTTCGCCATCGGTACGGTTCTGCTCACGGTGATCCAGTCCCGGGGTGATGCCGGTGCCGCCGGGCTCAGCACTTTTCTGTTTGGCCAGGCCGCCGCCATTACCCGCGGGGACATTCAGCTGATGGCGGTGGCCGGCGTCCTTATTGCAGCGGTGGTTCTGCTGTTGTGGAAAGAATTCAAGCTGGTGACCTTCGATCCGGAGTCGGCCCGGGCGGCGGGGTTGCCGGTAATGGCCCTGCAGTCTGCCCTGACCCTGATCGTCGCGGTGGCGGTGGTGGTCGGCCTGCAGCTGGTGGGCGTCATCCTGATGGTGGCCATGCTCATCGCTCCCGCCGCGGCTGCCCGTCAGTGGGTCGGGTCACTGGCGGGCATGGTGGTTCTCGCCGGCTGCCTGGGGGCGCTGGCGGGTGGAAGTGGCGCGCTGATCAGCGCCACGGGGCGCGGCCTGGCCACCGGCCCGGTGGTGGTTCTGCTGATTTCCGCCATTGTGCTGGTGTCGTTGGCGCTGGCGCCGGGGCGCGGCGTGATCTGGCGATGGCGGGCGCGCCGACGCCTGTCACGGACACTGACCCGTGAATCCCGCTCGAGCGCGGATCTCCGGCGCCGCCATGTGCCCGTTCGGGGGCTGAAACGGTGATTACCGCGAGCATCCTGATCACCGGCATGCTGGCAGCGGCCTCCGCGGCCCTGCTGGGCACTTTTCTGGTTCTGCGCGGCAGCGCCATGCTCTCCGATGCCATCAGCCATTCCATTGTGTTCGGGATCATTCTGGTCTGGCTGGTGACCCGGCAACTCAGCGGGCCGATTCCCGTGATTGGCGCGGCACTGGCCGGAGTGCTCACCGTCGTGCTGACCCAGTGGATCGCCCAGTCCCGGCTGGTACGCATGGACGCGGCCATTGGTCTGGTCTTCCCGGCGCTATTTGCCGCGGGGGTGCTCCTGATCTCCCTTTATGCCCGACAGGTTCACATTCACGTGGACACCATTCTGCTGGGGGAAATTGGCTTTGTCTGGCTGAATACCCGGCCGATCGCGGGGTTCGAGGTCCCGGTTTCGACCCTGACGCTGGGTCTGGTGCTGTTGGCCAACCTGCTGTTTGTGGCCGCCTTCTGGCATCGGCTCAAGCTGGCGGTATTTGATCCGGCGCTGGCGGCGGCGCTGGGGCTGTTCCCGACGGCCCTTTATTACGCGCTCATGACCCTGACCAGCATTACCGCGGTGGCCGCCTTCGACGCGGTCGGGGCGATTCTGTTCATTGCCTTTGTGATCGTCCCCCCGGCGACGGCGTATCTGCTCACCCAGCGGGTCTGGCTGATGACGCTGCTGGCGGTGGCGTTGGGGGCGCTGGCCTGTCCCGTGGGGTATGCACTGGCGGTTTTCTGGGATGTGTCCATTGCGGGGATGATGGCCACCATGACCGGTGTCTGGTTTGCCCTGGCGCTGTTGTTCAGCCCGCGGCAGGGCTTACTGGTTCAGGCGCTTCAACGCCGGCAGGAGACGCTTCGGCATGACTGTCGGGTGATGCTGGCGCATCTGCTCAGTCATCAGGGCACCCGCCGCATGCCCCAGGAGAACACCCGGGCCGCGCTGGTGGGTCATCTCAGCTGGCCGGAGTCCCATGCCGATCGCGTCATTGAGCACGCCATCGGCCAGGATCTGGTGGAGCAGCGCGGCGCGCTGCTGATTCTGCGGCCGGCGGGCGAAGCGGCCGCGAGAGACCTCTTCGCCCGCCGTTAGCCGTCCGGGTTAATGGATGAACAGGAATCGCAGGGCGAACAGCACCGCTATCACCCACACGGCGACATGAACCTCGCGAGCTCGACCCGCCAGGGTCTTGCCAGCCACGTAAGTGATGAAACCGAGACCCATGCCGTCGGCAATGGAAAAGGTGAGCGGCATGGCGATGGCCGTCACCACCGCCGGCGCCGTGTCGGTGATGTCATCCCACTGAAGCTCGGCCAGGCCGCGGGCCATCATGCACGCGACAAACAGCAAGGCGGGGGCGGTGGCATAGGCCGGGATGGCGCTGACCACGGGCAGGAAAAACAGGGACACCAGGAACATCGCCGCAATCACCACCGCGGTGAGGCCCGTCCGGCCGCCAGCGTTCACGCCCGCCGCACTCTCAATGTAGGTGGTGGTGGTGGAGGTGCCCAGCGCCGCGCCGCCGATGGTGGCGCCGGAGTCGGCCACCAGGGCGCTGCGCAGGCGACCGAGCCGCCCTTCACTGTCCAGGAATCCGGCGCGGTGAGACAGGCCCACCAGCGTGCCGGAACTGTCAAATAGGTCGATGAACAGGAACACCAGCACCACGGTGATGAGCCCCAGCTCAAGTGCTCCGACGATGTCCATGGCCAGGAAAGTGGCGCTCGGATCCGGCGGCAGCGACACCACGCCGTCGAACTCGGCGACGCCAAAAGGCACGCCAATCAAGCTGACCGCAATAATGCCGATGAGCACGGCCCCCGGAATCCGGTGGTGGCTGAGTCCGATCATGATGAAAAAGCCGAGCAACGCGAGCAGGGTCGGTGGAGCTGAAAGATCGCCCAGGGTGACCAGGGTGGCCTGGCTCTCCACCACGACTCCGGCGTTCTTCAGGGCGATAATAGCTAGGAAAAAACCGATCCCTGCCGAGATCGCCATTTTCAGGGAAAGGGGAATGGCGTTAATGATCCATTCGCGAATGGGCAACAGCGAGATGATCAAAAACAGGATGCCCGAGACGAAGACCGCCCCGAGTGCCGTCGGCCAGGCAATGCCCATGCCGAGCACCACGCCGTAGGTGAAGTAGGCATTCAGACCCATGCCGGGGGCCAGGCCAAACGGGTAGTTGGCATACAGCCCCATAATGAGGCAGCCCAGTGCCGCCGCCAGGCAGGTCGCCACGAAAACCGCTCCCCATTCCATGCCGGCGTCGGAGAGGATGCTCGGATTAACCACGACGATATAGGCCATGGTGAGAAAGGTGGTGAGACCGGCCAGAACCTCCTGTCGCAGGTTGGTGCCGTTTTCCGCCAGTCCGAAATAGCGTTCAAGCATTTTTCTGCCCCCAGATTTTCAGAAGTGAAAAAGCATAGCGCAGATGGGGGCGCGGATTCAGCGGATACGGGACCGGGCTTTCAGCGCAAACGAACCCCCGGGTTGTTCAGCAGCGGGCTGGTCACCGGCTCCGTGCCGCTGGCCATGAGCAGCGACGCGCCGATCATGACGATGATTGCCCCGCCCACCAGCGCGGCCCATCCGCCCAGGCGGACCACACCACCGGTGGCCGCGCCGCTCCAGCGCTGAGCCCACTCCCGGGCATGGACGCTGACAAGCGCCAGTGCCGACACCGTGAGGGCCGTTCCCAGAGACATCACTACCACCGCGGCGATCCCCACCAGGAACTCACCAAGGAGCACCGCGGCCCCGAGCAGCAGAACAGCGCCGGTGCAGGGCCGGATGCCGACGCCAGCGACGATGCCCAGGGCCGTGCGCCAGTCCGCCGGGGGCCGGAGCGCTTCGTGATGCCCATGGTGTCCGCCACAGCATCCGCCATGACCGGGCTTGCGGAGGCGGCCAATGGCGCGGAAACACAACCAGACCCCGAGCAGCGTGACCACGGCAAAACTGGCCTGCTCTACCCAATAAACACTGCCCATGGCCTCCCGGGTCACCCAGCCAAGCCCGATTACCAGCACGCTGACCAGCGTGATGGCTGTCAGCCCCTGTGCCAGCGATGACGCCAGGGAGAGCAGCAGGGCCGACCGTCGGCTGGCGCTGTCATGGGAGAGCAGGTAGGTGGTGATCACCGCTTTGCCATGCCCCGGCCCGGCGGCATGGAAAACGCCGTAGGCAAAACTCACTCCCAGCAGCCAACCCCAGGTCGCCGCCGTGGACAGGGCGGAGAACTCCATAATCGCGGTGGTCAGCAGCCGATGCAGGGCGCGCTGCCATTGGAGAATCTGAACCGTGAGGGACTGGAAAGCCGGCTGGAGGGCCAGAGCGAGGAGGACGATGGCCCCGATCCCAAGCAGCCCGATGAGAACGCGTCGCCCGGCTATCGGCATTGAATGGTCACCGTCTCGGCAAAGTGACGTCCCAGGCCGTACTCGGCCTCTTCATCAATCGGGATTCGGGCGGCCTCCATGACCAGTTCCGGATCCGGGTCGGCGGCCTCGATATCCGTCTCACACTCCAGAGGGCCCTCCACGGTTAGCGAGTCGGGAAGTGGCCCGTCGCGATCGGCGTCGTGGAGCATCTCGAGAAAATAGGTGGGCT